>SDBV01000828.1_pt1 | contig 44894 bp, 30 predicted proteins | sample 2277081 | NCBI WGS metagenome assembly SDBV01 (sample SAMN10402039, study PRJNA504765) | marine sediment metagenome | isolation source: marine sediment core GS10_PC15, 223 cmbsf | place: Arctic Ocean: Southern Knipovich Ridge | collected 2010
CCGACGCGACGACGACGGTTGGTTTGGGCCGGTCGAGCCGGCCAAGCTGATCGCGATCGAATCTTGGCTAGCCAACCTACCGCCCGAGACGCCGGTCGCCGGGCCCATCCTGCGGAAGTTGGCCGAAGAGATCCCCTCGCACGTGCACGTCCTGGATGCGGTCCATTGGCCGGCCAAAGCGTCGCAAGTGGCCCGACTGGCCGAGCGACTCTACCGCGAAGGTCGACGCGACGCCCCGTTTGCCCTGACGCCGCACTACTCGCGACGCAGCGCGGCCGAGGAGAAATGGGCCCAGCGCCACGACAGCAACGAGACATAGCCCGAGGTATCACGTGTTGACCGACAAGCCGATCATCCCGCCGGGGTACACGCTTGGGAATTCCAAGTCGGAGCTACAAATCATCGCGAAACGATCGACCGGCGCGATACTGATGTATGCCGGCGTGATCCTGCCGGTGATCTGCTTCGCGATGGGCTTTCCCGAGTGGCCAGAGCCACTTTGGCAATCCGGAAACTTTGGCGACTTCGCCGCACTGTTGCTTTCCCATAAGCCGTCGCTGCCGATTTATCCCTTTCTGCTTTACAACATCACGTGCATGGGGATGCTGATCGTCCGGCGCGGCCGATCTTCCGAGTATTTTGCCGTACGATTTGGGATCTACACAGGTGTGGTGCTTGCGTTGCAGTATTGGGTGATTGTTTCCATCGCGTTTACCTTGGGCAATAACGCGTTAGGCGGACTATTCGCCACAGGGCTGGGGGCCGCGATTTTTGCCGTCACGTTTTGGGCTCTTGTGGCGGGCGTGATCGTCGCCGTCCGCAGGGCGAACCTGAAGTGGCTCTGTGTGTTCCTGGGATCGGTCGCGTTTCTCGAAATGTTGGCAATGGTACTGTTCCACTCGTCGATTTCTTTGATGCTGGGCACCGCCTGCATCGGCTGGTCGTTGATGTGTTCACCCGCCCTAGCACTCGGGGCTTACACGTTCATGGCCTGGTCCTTGATTCGCAACAACCCGACTCGACGGTTTAGGTTCAGTCTGGCGCAACTGATGGGCTTGCTTACCTGGGCGGCAGTCTATATGGCGGCCTGGCGAACGGCCGTGGTCCTGATGTGGCAGGAGTACGCGAAATTACCCAGCGAGTCACCACAGTCGGGTTGCTACATTGCCACGGCCGCCGCCGCGGGACATCGGTGGGTGGTTGGCGGGAAGATGTGCTGGACTAGCGACGGAAAACGCTTCCTTGCCAACGACCAGATGCGATGCTTCAAAGCGACCGAGTTGGCCCTGCTGGCACTTTGCCCTACTGTGCATCGTATGTGCCGAAGGTTCTACGACCGGATCGGGCCAAGCCTGGCAAGCAGCCTGGTTCATCCTCTATTGGCCGACATGGCCTACGTGACGCTCAAGCCGGCCGAGTGGTTATGTCGAATCGTCTTGAATCTCGCGTTTTTCGGTCAACGGGAGCTGATCGCCCGGCTGTACCGCGCGGATCACCTCCCGCCAACAGATGGAACGTCGGGCAAGCCCGACCGCTAAACGTCCCACCGTTAAACATTCGTTGCGGGGGTCTACAACTCGGCCATGGCCTCTCGGGCGGCTGCGATGGTTGCGTCGACATCTTCTTCGGTATGGGCCGTCGAGAGGAACAGGGCCTCGAACTGGCTGCACGGCAGGTAGATTCCTCGCTCGATCATACCCCAGAAATACTTCGCATATCGGGCCGTGTCGCATCGGGCGGCACTCTCCCAGTCGGTCACCGGACCATCGCCGAAGAATAGTGTCAGCATCGCGCCGACTCGACCGACCGAGTGCGGCACGGAAGCCGCCTCGTCGAGCCCTTCGGCCAGCCGGGCGGAAAGCGACTCGAGCCGCGCGTAGGCATCCGTGTCGCGAAGCGTTTTTAGTGTGGCGATTCCGGCGGCCGTGGCCAGCGGATTGCCGCTTAACGTACCGGCCTGAAATACCGCGCCCGCCGGCAATACGTGGTCCATGATGTCGGCCCGGCCTCCGTAAGCCCCGACCGGCAGTCCGCCGCCGATGACCTTGCCCAAGGTCGTCAAGTCGGGCGTAATGCCGAAAACTTTCTGTGCTCCACCGAATGCAACACGGAACCCCGACATCACCTCGTCGAAGATCAGCAGGGCCCGGTGCCGTTGCGTGATGTCCCGCAAGGCGGTCAAGAACTCCTTCGACGCGGGAACACAACCCATGTTGCCGGCCACCGGTTCGACGATCACGCCCGCGATCTTCGGCCCGTGCTTATCGAACGCCGCTTCGAGACCTTTGGGATCGTTGTACGCGAGGATCAAGGTGTCCTTGGTGGTCCCTTCGGTCACGCCGGGTGAGTTGGGCACGGAGAGGGTCGCCGCGGCACTGCCGGCCGCCACCAGCAGGCTGTCGACGTGGCCATGGTAGTTCCCGGCAAACTTCACGATCATCGGCCGATCTGTATAACCGCGTGCCAGCCGGATCGCGCTCATGGTGGCCTCGGTACCCGAGTTGACCAGTCGCACCTTCTCGACCGACGGAACGGCCTCGATGACCAGTTCGGCCAATTCGTTCTCGGCCAAGGTGGGAGCGCCAAAACTGGTCCCCCGCCGAACGGCCGCCTCCAAGGCCTTGGTCACCTGTGGATGGCCGTGCCCGAGGATCATCGGTCCCCAGGAGCCGATGTAGTCGACGTAGCGGTTCCCGTCCAAATCGAACAGATAGGCTCCCTCGCCCCGCTCGAAAAAGATCGGCTCGCCTCCGACGCCTCCGAAGGCGCGGGCGGGGCTGTTGACGCCGCCGGGCATCAATTGTTGGGCTCTGGTGAACGCGGCTTGACTCTTCTGTCGTGACATGGGGTCCCCACGGGTGCTTTGGACAATTGGAACAAGAGGAAATCACCTCGGCAGCCGGCGACTCGGGCTGCGATGCCTTCAAAGAGGCGATTCTACTGAAATCGGCCGCATGGTTTCCAGGGGTGAGTTCTTCGGCGAAGGTGGTTTCTCTGTCGCGGCGCTGCAACCGAGAGAGCGTTTGGGGTTCAGGTTCGGGGTTCAGGGTTCAGAATTCTTGGGCAAACGTGGAATCAGAGTGCTGAACCCTGAGCCCTGACCCCTGAACCCCGCCGAATCCCGAAGTAATTGCCTGCCAACACGTTACGACTTCACTGCGCAAGCTATGGCCAGACATAAAATAGGCCGTGCGGGCCAAATGGCCCAGGCCACAAGAAGGGGGTTTCGCGTCGTTTTGCTTTTTTTTTCTGATCCTTGTTGACAGAGAAGTCACAGACGGCATAATAGACTTTTGTACTGAGTCTGAGTCTCAGTTGTACTATCGATTATTCCCCTGACTGACACACGCGGAGTTTATGTCATGCATCGCAAATCCCGCCCCTCCCGAAACACGACTCGCGGATTCACGCTGGTCGAATTGCTCGTGGTGATCGCCATTATCGGCGTTCTGATCGCCCTGCTGCTGCCGGCCATTCAAGCCGCCCGGGAGGCCGCTCGGCGTGCCCAGTGTTTGAACAACCTAAAGCAGATCAGCTTGGGGATTTTGAACTTCGAGTGTTCGCACAAGAAGTTTCCGGCGAGCATCGTGGATAACAGTTGGTCGGCCCTGGCCAAGATCTTGCCTTATCTGGAAGAAAACAGCGTCTACAGCGAGATCGATTTCGACCAGAGCTACAACGACGTAATGATTAGCAACGAGGTTCGGTTGAGCTCCAGCCGGATCAATTCGTATCTTTGTCCCTCGGAGCAAGAGGATCGGGTTCGGGAGAAAAACGGCGAGGACGTTCACTACCCGTTGAACTACGGCGTGAACTTGGGCGTCTGGTTCGTCTACGATCCGAAGTCCAGTCGCCCATCCGACGGGGCGTTTTGTCCGCAGCGAGGATTGGAGGTCCGGCAGTTTGGCGACGGGATGAGTATGACTTTATGTCTGGCGGAGGTGAAGGCCTACACACCCTACTTCCGCAACGCGGCCATGCCTGAGGTGGACATGCCGACGGACCCGGCCGCTGTGGCCGGCTTGGGCGGACAGTTCAAGACCAGCAGCGGTCACACGGAATGGGTCGACGGGCGAGCGCATCAAACCGGCTTCACCACGGTTTTTACGCCCAACACGATCGTCCCTTACGAGGAAGGCGGCATCGCCTACGACATCGACTGGACCAACCAGCAGGAAGGCAAATCGGACACGGTCCCCACGTTCGCCGCGATCACCGCGCGAAGCTACCATGCCGGACTGGTCAACGGCGCCATGATGGACGGGTCGGTCCGATCGTTTGAAAACATGATTGACCCGCGTATATGGCAGGCTTTTTCCACCCGAGACTTCGGCGACCAAACGTCGGAAAGTTACTATGAGGCAGCTTCCCAAACGGCTTCCAAATAGGCGAGGTTTTTTTCAGTTCTTTGCAACACACTCACCACGGAGACTCCATCAGCGGGTTACTCTTGCATTAACGACCCACGCAAGACTTCGTCGCGTATCGCATCCACGCGTCGAAAACCGCTTACTCGTCTTCTTTTCCTACGGGTTACGGGTCTCCGTGGTGAGCTTCTTTTTGCCGAAGTCCCTATCCGACTGGATCGTCGGCGAGTTCTGTCGACACCGGCTTGACGGCCGCCATGTTTCCGGCGAGAATGGGGTTAAGTGGGCCAGCGTGCAACACGTCGCGAGTCTGTGCGCGAAGCGGTGACGGCTCTCGATTTGAAAGTGGACAATCGGAGACAACTCATGACGCGTGCACTGTGGCAACTTGGCGTAACGTTTCTGCTGGCAACAGCGTTTCTGCTGGTAACAGCGTTTCTGTTGGTAACCTCGGCCGTATGTTTGGGAGAAGACCTCGCCGGCAAGGCTCGGCCGGTTACGGCGCCGCCGGAATCGCTCGCCTTGGATCCGTTCTACAAGAAGCACGTCAGCGTCGACGGGTTTCCCGTGGTCAGTTCGGAAAAGGTGTCGGACTTTGCGCTTCAGGAGGCGGCCTATCTGATCGATCGCATGTTGGCCAACCGCCCGGACGTTCGCAAGGCGATGATCGAGAACCGCGTTCGCTTCACGGTCATGGCGTCCGACGAGTGGACGACCGACGTTCCCGAGCATAGCGACCTGAAACCGCCCGAGTTCTGGGACCGTCGCGCACGCGGCCTGGGCGCCACGCCCGAGCGACCGTCGGTCAGTTGCGGCGAGGAGAACCTGTTGCGATACCCGGGCGATCCGTATCATACGGAGAACATCTTGATCCACGAGTTCGCTCACGCCATGCATCACATGGGCCTGAACTCCGTCGACAAGGAGTTCGATCGCAAGCTCGAGGCACTCTACAAGAAGGCGATGGAGAAGGGTCTTTGGAAGGACAAGTACGCGGCGAACAATCGGGCCGAGTATTGGGCCGAGGCCGTCCAATCGTACTTCGACACCAACCGAGAACCCGACCACGATCACAACCACGTCAACACGCGTGAAGAACTCCAGGAGTACGACCCGGAACTGGCGGCCTTGGTAGCCGAGGTCTTCCACAACGATCCGTGGCGTTTTCGTTGGCCGGAAGATCGCGAGCAGCCTGGCCATTTGGAAGGCTACGACGTCAGCAAGGCACCTCGTTTCTCGTGGCCGGCCGAGTTGATCGAGTGGTGGGACAAGAAGAAAGCCGCCGGCGAGGTACCCGCCCCGAGCAAGCAGTGAGTAGTGGATAGTGGTTAGTGATTAGACCACGCGTCCCAAGCCCGCCGACTGCGTTCGGCGGGATCCCCCCGGGCACAGCCAGGGCTTCTCAGCATATGCGTAGCGCACGACGAATCGCTCGGGAAAAGCGGACGCTTCGGGCCATGGTCGGCATCTACTGCCGGGGGCTCCATGGTACGGGGAAAGCCCTTTGTGCCGAGTGCTCGGAGTTGCTCGATTACGCTGACGGCCGCCTAGGGCGGTGTCCGTTTGGCGAGGACAAACCGCCTTGTGCCGCCTGCCCTGTGCATTGCTACAAGCCGGCCATGCGGGAAAAGGCGGTGTCCGTGATGCGTTATGCCGGTCCGAGGATGACCTATCGACATCCGCTGCTCGCCTTATTCCATTGGCTGGACGGCTTTCGGACCCGAAAACAGGACAACCGGTCCTAGCCAGGTCACTTCAAGCCGAGTTTCTTGCGCTAGGGGATGTCCCTTCCTCGCGAAGGGGGCCGGAGTGCATCCTCTGGACAAATCCGCCCATTATCGCCAAACTTCCAGAATCGCGGATTTCTGTAGGAGGCGACTCCAGTCGCCGATTTCAGCGGTTTTGGTACTCGATCGGCGACTGGAGTCGCCTCCTACAGGCTCCTTCAACAGACCGCTAAGCCGGGATCCTCGGAAACGACACGGAATCGCTACATGGCACCTGATCGCGTTGAAGAAAACTTCCGGGAGTTTCGGGGTGGCTGGTTCAGCAGCATTCAAGCCCGGCTGGTGATTCTGTTCAGCCTGGTTTTCGTGATCGCGCTGGTCGTCATGGAGTTTGTCGACTTTCTCGGCGTGCCTTTTACCACATATAATGGGAGATTCGGCGATGCCAGGGTCGAGGCAATCAAAGGTCTGGACCTGATCGCCGACCTCAAAGAGGAGCGCCTGCTGCGGTGGATCGAGGAGCGGCGGGATGACATCCACGTGTTGGCCCGCAACCGGTCGATCGCCGCCCAAGTCGAGGCACTCCGCAGCGCGGTCGAACAATTGAGCGCCGAGCATCCACAACCGGACGACGTCTGGTTCACACTGCTAGAGCAGCCCAGCTACATGGCACTGGCCGAGCACCTCAACCTGGTGAAACAGAGTTACGGAGTTTACCAGCGAATCCTGATTGTGGATGCGGCCACCGGTAGGATCCTGGTTTCCACCGAGGAAGTTGACGTCGGTACGGATGTCAGTAACCAAAACTTCTTCCGCGGAACTCTGCGCTCACCGGAGGACTACGTCGGCGACGTGCAAGCCTCCGTCGAGCCCCTAAGTCCGGTGTTCCATCTCGGCCACGGCATCTTCCGCACGGAAAGCGAGGTGGTCGCCTTGGTTGTTGCGGAAGTCAGCACCAAGGATATGATCCGGTCCATCTTGCACACCGGCGAGGGATTGGGCGCCCACGGAGAGTCGCTGCTGGTGAACAAAGACGTGAAAATTCTTACCTCGCTGAAGCATCCATTGCCCGACGGGACCAAGCCCGAACCACTGACGTACCGGATTACGGCCGAACCGGCTGTCCGCGCCGCGCGTGGAGAGCGTGACGTGATCCCCAGCGACGACTACCGCAACGAGCCGGTCCTGGCCGCCTTCCGCTACATCGAGATCACGCCGGAACTGGGCTGGGGGATGGTGGTCAAACGCGACCGCGCCGAATTACTGGCCCCCTTGCGTAACGACGTACTGGATTCCTTCTGGGTCGGCTTGGCTAGCGTGTTCATCGTGGTGCTGCTGACGATCGGCGTGGCCCGGACGGTTACCGGCCCGTTGCGGTCCTTGAGCCGAACGACGCGCAGCGTGGCCTCGGGGAATCTGGACGCCCGGGCCTCGGTCGTCGCCTCGGACGAGGTGGGTATACTGGCTTCGACTTTCAACACGATGATCGAGCGGATCCAGAACTGGCAGGAAGATCTGGAAACCGAGGTCAGCACCCGTACGGCAGAGCTTCGTACGGCGAACGAAGAACTCAACCGGGAAGTCGGTCAACGCAAGCAGGCCGAAGCGGACTTGGCCCGACACCTCGACCACCTCGAAGACCTGATCGCCGAGCGAACCCGGGACCTCGAGGAGGCCCAAGAGGCGTTGGTCCGACAAGAGCGATTGGCCGCGCTGGGACAATTGACGGCCGTGGTCAGCCACGAGCTTCGCAACCCGCTGGGAACCATTCGCACCTCCTTTTTTACCATCGACCGGCGACTGCGCGGCAAGATGCGCGACCTCGAACCTGCCCTGGATCGCATCGAACGAAACATTCTCCGCTGCAACGCGATCATCACCGACTTGCTCGATTTCGGCCGCATCAAATCGCTTGAACTTCACGATACGGATGTCGACCAATGGCTCGAAGGCGTACTCGACGAGTACGAGATTCCCGAGAACATTGTCCTGTCCCGGGAGTTGAACTGCGGCGCGAGCCTCCCGTTGGACCAGGAACGTTTTCTCCGCTGCGTGCTCAATGTACTGAGCAATGCTTGCCAGGCCATGCCCGACGGCGGTACGCTGAGGGTATCTTCCAACCGCGAAGACGGAGGGGTGGCGATTCGCGTGGCCGACTCGGGTTGCGGAATTCCGCCCGAGGAGATAGAAAGGACCCTTGAGCCGCTTTACAGTACGAAAACCTTCGGCATCGGCCTCGGCTTGCCCATCGTCAAACAAATCATCGAACAGCATGGCGGACGCCTAAGCGTCCAAAGTCAGCCGGGCGACGGAACCACCATCGTCCTGTACCTGCCCACCCAAACCCCTCCCACCTAAACCTCCCAGGAGCCAGATCATGGGTAAGCTGCGGATTTTCGTCGTGGACGACGACCGCGATTTTGCGGAGAGCCTGGCCGACGTACTAAGACTCGACGGCCATGAGGTCGACACGGCCTACTCCGGGGAAGAAGCCGTCGAGCGATTCCAGCAGGAGGATTACGACATTACCTTCATGGATGTCAAATTGCCCGGAATCAACGGCGTGGAAGGCTTCCTGGAAATCCGAAAGCTCAAGCCCGACGCCCGCGTCTACATGATGACCGGGTTCAGTGTCGAACAACTCCTCGAACAGGCCGTCGCCAACGGGGCCCTCGGCGTGCTGCATAAACCGCTCGATCTCGATCGGCTCCTGGAAATGCTCGCCAATATCAAACCCGAGGGAATCCTGGTAGCGGACGATGATCCCGAGTTCGTCGAAAGTATTCGGGAAGTCCTGGTCGAAGAAGGCTACACCGTTTATGTCGCCACCAACGGCCAAGAAGCCATCGATCGAGTCCTCGCCAACGGGATCGACGTGCTCATCCTCGACCTCCGGATGCCCGTGCTTGGAGGGTTGGAGGTCTATATGGAACTGAAGAGCCGCGGGCGTGGCCTGCCTACCATCATCGTGACCGCCTACGCCAAGGAAGATGTGGAACAGATCAGCAAACTCCGCGGCATGGCAGACACCGGCATTCTCACCAAACCCTTCGACCCGGCCGAGCTGCTCGAAAGCATCAACAGTCTGATCGGCCGATAAAGCTGCTAGCCTTCATCCCTGAGGCGCAGGAGTTGGTCGGCCAGTTGGGCCAGATTGCTTCGCGACCACAGGGGAAGCGAAACGTCGGGGTGGTCGTCGGTTACTACGGCCACGATCTGGTCGTGCTCGCCCGCGAGGCACGGACCGCCGATGGCTTCTCGCCAGACCTCGACCATCTTGCCCGGCCCGGCGAGGTGGCCTTCGACCAACACCACCTCGCAATCGGCGAACAGCGGTGCGAGGCGGTCGTAGAAATCGCTCTGGGGATCTCGGCGAAAGTACAGGCCGATCAGGTCGTTGGTGACCACGGCGGCCGGATCGGCGCCGGCGTGGCGTTGGCGGTGGGAGTCCTTGCCGGGCGTGTCGAGCTCGTGGACGTGGCTGGTGTGCTTGATCGTACCCACGTGCAGCCCGCGTCGGGTCAGTTCCTCAACCAGTTCGAGGATCAACGTCGTTTTTCCGTGGTTCTTTCGACCGACGATGTGGATGGGCTGCATCAGTGGGGAAACTCCGCTTCGGTTCGGGGCGTTAGTTTGACCAGGGCGCATTGCCGATCCAGCTAAACGGGAGGAATTCGCCGGCGGGAATCATGGACTTTCCCGGCGGCACACGCGCGTAGCAGTTGGCTCCGGCCGAGGTAAAAACGTCCGCCGAACTGGTCCCGGGTAGCAGGCGCAGGGCCCACTGATTCTCCGTTCTTTCAGCGTGCGCGGGAACAAAGAAGGCACGACTTCGCTTCGGCCGAAACGGGTCGACCAGGCAGCCTTGCAAGGCTTCGAGCATGGGCGGTTTTGATTCCATCTGGCGGATAGCAGCCGTTACGTAGCGATGGAAACACAAGTGCGAAGCCAGGGGATTGCCGGGTAGTCCGAAGATCAGTTGCGACTGCCTCTTGGCAAACAACAGCGGTTTGCCCGGCTTTTGGCTCACCTTGTGGAAAATGGTTTCGGCGCCGTAGTCCTGCAGCGCCCGGGGGACCAGATCGTAGTTGCCTACCGACACGCCACCGGTGAGCAAAACGATATCTCGATCGGCCGCCTTCCCGAGCGAATCGAGGATCGCGTCCAGGCGGTCTTCTGCGTGCAGGTGCAGTGCCTGCCGGACGCCGACGTCACCGGCCATGGCCACGAGCATCGGCCCGTTGGAATCGCGAATTTGTCCCGGCTTCGGCTCCTGGCCGCTGGGGATCAACTCGGCGCCGGTCGTAATCACCGCCAGCCGAGGCCGGGGAACCACTTCGACAGTGGCCATGCCGAAAGAGGCCATCGTCGCGACCGCCAAGGGAGTGATGGTCTGTCCGGGCTGAAGCACGACCCGCTGGGCTTCACACTCGCTTCCCTGCGGCGCGATGTGTTCCCCCGACGGGATCTCGTCGGGCAACGTGACCCGATCACCTTCCCGGTGAACGCGTTCCTTCTGCACCACGGCCTCCGTGCCGGGCGGGCAAGGCGCCCCGGTCATAATCTCGAAACAAGAATCGTCGCCCAGCCGAGTCGTCACATGCTGCCCGGCGGCGATTTCTCCCGCCACGTCGATCGTCTGCCCAGCCTGAGCGAGCCGCACCGCATAGCCGTCCATCATCGACCGATCAAAGGGCGGATAATCCCGATCGGCGCGGACCGCCTCCGCCAATTGCATACCACAAGCCTCGGCCAGCGGAACAGATTGCGGCCCAGCCGCCACGGCCGCTTGCAGAACCAACCTCAATGCTTCGTCGGGATCGACCATGGTCTAGAGCATCTCGCTTTCTTCAACGCGCAACACGGGAAAGCCCTCATTATGCCCCCAATCCCGCACGGCCGCAACCGAGGGCCCGCCAGCCAATCACGGACGGCAAAAGATACCCGCTTTCAACCCCTTAGCCATCGAGCAAGCGTTTAACCAGGCGATAGACTTCCGTGCATGAGTTGCAGTCGGCGGCAGGCTTATTCATGCCGTGGTGGTCTTCGCGGACCGACATTGCGTTTTCTATAGCAGTATTTGTCCGATCGCTCACTCGCCTGTAAATATGGGCATCGCTCTTGTCGTAACCTGTCGAGAACTCTCTCTGCCAGCACTTATCAAGTTGAGTGATTACGGCGTCACAGTTGTTGAAAATCTTTGCCGTTCTCTCGAAATGCGAGAGCAGCCATACTTCAAAAGCCGGATTCGAAAGGCAGGCCTTGATCTTGTTTTGGCTGAGAATCGTCAGTGCTTTGTCGAGTGATGCACGCTGGCTGGCATCTTCGACATCCATGACGCACCAGACCTCATCGAACTTGACATTAGAGTTGTCTTTACGCTCGACCGCATATTTGGCAACGGCCTCGGGTGACCCGCCCTTTCCGCGTTGCACTCGAATGGCAAATCGCTTGCAGATGGTCTCGTCCCGCTTGAGCTGGTCGAAATAGTTCCTTTCCGTCTCTTTTCCTTCACAGACCAAGAGCACGGCAGTCTTTAAGGGACGATGCGGGGGTCTGCGTCGTGGCGGGCCGCTGCGATTCATTTGGTTTTCAGATCCTCGAACGCGGGTCCGAAATTCGGCACGCCCCCATAGCGCCCGGCAAGATAGTTTGCCTCGAACGCTTCCCGTTGCCGGGGTCGCTTCTCGGGCTGGATATCGGACAGCGAAAACAGACTAGTCGCTCCACTACGCTGCTTCTCGGTAAGCCATATCTGATCGCGACGAAACAGGGCGGGCGTCATGAGCGTGCTGTCATGCGTAGCAAACACGATCTGAGCCCCCTTCGGGTTGGTATCCGGGCTTTGGAATAGTTCGACTAGCTTGAATGTCAGCAACGGGTGCATACTGCATTCCAGTTCGTCCACTACGAGCAGGCTGCCATTGTCCAAAGTATCCAAGACAATGCCGACCAGAGCAAAGAAACGTTGGGTCCCGTTTGACTCGTCGGTCTCAAGCGAGAATTCGACAGCCTCATCCGTACTTTCAACGCGATGGAAAGTCTGCACCGTGACTCTCTTGTAAGGGACGCCTTCGTCGCCGCTTTCGGCTTGAATAGCCTCCTGCAGATATGAGAGAAGCGCACGAGCTTCTTTTGGCGCACTCTGGGACAAGGCAACCGCCTCTTCAGTCGTCGAAAGGCCGTCGATTCCAAGGTCCGCGTCGTGCAGCAGTGTCTCCACCCGTACACTGAATCGCTTGTCCTTGGAAATCCGACTCGCCGTTTGCTGCATTAGGCCGACTGTCGACCTTGCGAGATCCAAGTGCCACAGGCCAGTCTTGAACCACAGGAAGAGTTCTTTTACGAAAGCCACGTTCATTTCGGCGGCTCGTGAGAGGAACAACCCATTGTCGCGAGTCTTGTCCGTCAGATCCTTAGCCTGTTTCAGTTCTCCGCGGAGCCCCCAGCTCGTCTCGCCCGTTTCGCTGTCAAACTCGCGCAGTAAAGGGCTCGTGATCCGACCACCTTTGCGTGTGACATGCAGCCACTCGTCGTGGACGCGTTTGAGAGTCGCAGAGAAGCCATACTGATACTCCGTGCCATTCAGTATTAGTCTCACCGCAAAGGAAGACGGCCTGGTTCGCCGCTGCTTGTCCAGCCGAAAGGGTTCGATGCCCACAATGGGATCGCCGAGAGTCATTGTGGTCGCGGAATTGCCGACAAACTCGCGCATGAAGCACAACGCTTTGAGCAGGTTGCTCTTGCCCGAGGCGTTCGAGCCGTACAGCGCGGCCGCCTTCAGCAGTCCGAACTTGCCGCAATCGACGACATGCTCGGGATGGTTGGAATCCTTGCCGGCAACCAGCGAGAGCGTTTGCTCTTCGGCAAAGGAACGATAGTTTTCGACGCTGAATTCGATCAGCATGGCTCTTGCCTCACGCAGAGTGATATAAACTGGACCCTTTTCATCATACGCCAAGAATCGGCCACTTAACACCCCCATCGTGCAAGATTATTGCAGAAATGACACTTTAGACAAGATATTTCCAATCTAAAGAGCAATTTCGGCTGCCATACCCCCCCGCCGAGGTGGCTAGCCATAAGGAAACGCGCGGCCGGGAGTGCCGACCGTGCGTTGTGTGGGATTATCGCGAATTGGCCCTATCAATACTCTCGCTTCTTCAAGCCGGGCATGGGGACGGGGTATTTGCCGTCGGCGTCGGGTTGGACGGGGGCCGGGCTGTCGGCGGTTAGCTTGTCGATCCCTGGGGCCAACTCGTGGTCGTTGTTGAGCATTTCGTCGAAAGTGATGATCTTGCCCGTGTGGGCCGACAGGCGGCCCATGGAACTTACCATGCTGGCCTCGGCGCCGCGCTTGGCCTCGTTGTAGGGCTTGTCCTCGCGGATGGCTTCGACCAAGTCGTCCCATTCCATCTGATAGGGGTTCGGCTCGACCGGCGGCCCCCAGATGAGGTTCTCCTTAGTCATGTTGTGGCCCCGGTAGGTCCGAACCCGGCCCGGGTGGTGGCTCGTGGCCGAGATGATGGCCGAACCTTTCGTGCCGTGGGCGAAGCTGGAGAACTCGTTGTGGCAGCCGGGCATGTTCCGGCCGTAGTAGAAGAGCTTCGTCCCGTCGGGATAGGTGTATTCCATCGAGTAGGTGTCGAGGTTCTGGTCGACCGTATCGCCGCGATAGTGCCGACCGCCCAGCGCGTGAACCTTCACCGGCCAGGCGCCCTTCATCCAGGAGCATTCGTCGATCTGATGAATGAAGAAGTCGTTGTACATACCGCCGCTGGCCCAGATGAAGCTGTGGAACTTCTGGATCTGGAACAGCGTTTCGCTGATGTTACCCGCCTTGGGTGTGGTGCCGGTCCAGTTGCTCATCCGGTAGCCTCGCAGCGCGATGATATCGCCAATCTCGCCGTCTTCGATTCGCTGCTTGAGTTCCTGACGGCCACGGCAGTGGCGGATCATCAGGCCCACGCCGACCTTGAGGTTCTTCTTGTCGGCCTCGGCGGCCAGGGCGATCATTCTCTTGGTGGTGGGCCCGTCGACGGTGACCGGCTTCTCCATGAAGACGTTCAGGCCCTTCTCCACAGCGTAAGTGAAATGGACCCAGCGGAAAGCCGGCGGGGTGGCGAAGATGGCCACGTCGCCGGAGCCCAAACAATCCATGGCCTTCTTATACCCGTCGAAGCCGACGAACTTCCGGTCGTCCGGCACGTCGACCTTGTCGGCGAACTGACCGCTGAGGCTGCCGTGGCTCGATTTCAGCCGTTGCTCGAAGACGTCGGCCATGGCGACCAGTTTGATCGGCCCATTCTTGACCGACAGCGCATTGGCCGCCGCGCCGGTTCCCCGACCGCCGCAACCGATCAGCACCACGTTAATCGTATTGTCTTCGGCCGCATGGACGTGCGGAATCATGGTGCCGGCCAAGGTCGAGGCCGCGGCAATCCGGCCGGTATTTTTCAAAAACTCGCGACGCGAACTGGAACTAGGCTTGATTTCGCTCATGTGGATCTCCTGCTAGGTGGTTGGTATTTGGCTTGACTGTAGGAGGCGACTCCCGTCGCCGATTTGTGCTTACCCAAGCGTCATCCAGACGCTCAACCCCCCCATTTTCCCCGGTCGCCAGGGCCGTGTCAACAGCAGCGCAAAACCCTTGCCTTGCAATTATCAAAACAGCCCGCTACAATGGGTGGATACGGCAGCCAGACGAACTGTCGCCGAATCACAAAGCGTCATTAGAACCGAGGAAGAAGCCATGAATCTGAAAACGTGCCTGCTTCTGTGTTGCAGTATTATCGGCTCCAGTGTTATCGATTCTGTGGCAACGGCCGAAGAGGTTCGGATCCTGGCCAAAAACCTTTCGGCCAAGTCGGACAACATCGCGCCGGAATATGCCGACTACGATAACCTCACCCTGTGCGTCGGCAGCGGCGGGTTCATGGAGTGGACCGCGGACGTGGATGGCGGAACCTATTGGGTTCATTTCTATTACTGCTCCGGTAACCGGCGTCCCTGTCGGCTGAGTGTCAACGGCAATCCCCAGCCGGGCGATATGCTGGCCGACGTGACCGGCGGGTTCATGGCGACGAACCTCCGTTGGCAGACCCATGGTCCGCTGGAGATGGCCAAGGGGAAAAGCACCATTCGCGTTACGGCCGACGGCCTGATGCCGCACCTGAAGGGGCTGATCGTTTCGACTTCCCAGCAACCGCCGAGCCCGGAGACGCTCGTCGATCCGGCCGAGGTGGCTGCCCGACGGCGTCGGCAGTTGAATCCCGAGGGGTTGCAGGCCGCGATCGAGTATTTGGGTGAGAAGTATGGGGCCGATTATGCTCGCGGTGGGGAGTTGTTGGGGAGACTCGATCGACTGGACTCTGCAAAGCCGCAAGCGGGTGAGGAGATTGAGCGATTGAAGTATGAGGCGTTGGTTGAAGAGAACCCGCTGTTTGATTTTGATAAGCTGCTGTTTGTGCGGCGTTATACTTACCAGTCCAGTCATTACTACACCGACTACATTGACGGGTGTGTGCATTTCGGCGGCAATCTGTGTGTGCTGTCGCTAGCCGACGGCAAGGTGACCGAGTTGGTCCCGCAGTTGGCTGGCGGGATCTTCGGTCGCTTCGATCTGTCGTTCGACGGCAAGCGGGTGCTCTTCGACTACAAAGCCAAGATCGGCGAAGGTTTCCGGATCTGGGAAATTGGCGTCGACGGCTCCGGTCTGCGACAGATCACCTTTCCGCCGTCGGACGAAGCGGCACGGATCACCAAGTACAAGATCAACGAGCGATACCAGCACCACACCGACGACATGCACCCCTGCTATCTGCCCGACGGCGGAATCTGCTTCATTTCCTCCCGCTGCGAAAGGGGTATCCTCTGCGACGGGACCGATCTGCTCACCACCACCACGCTCTATCGGATGAACGCTGAGGGGTCGGACATGCAGGTGCTCTCCGACACACCGGTCAGCGAGGCGTCGCCCAGCGTGATGAACGACGGGCGGATCCTCTACACGCGTTGGGAATACGTCGACAAGGCCGACGTGGTGATCAAGTGCCTTTGGGCCATGCGACCCGACGGGACCGGCTCGGTCGAGGTTTTTGGCAACGACATCACGTTTCCCGACACCATGCTCCATGGCCGGGCGATCCCCGGATTCAACAACCTGTTCGTGGTGATCGGCGCGCCGCACATGCCATTGGGCGTAGGTACGGTCATTCGCGTGGACATCGACCGTCCCATCCGTACGCGGGAGCCGATGACCTACATTACACCCCACGTCGACGTCCGGCAGGAGTACGGTTACAACCATGGTTACCGACAGGGCTACATTCATGATCGTGACGGAAAATGGGTCCACAGCACGGCCGGGCCGCTGTACACCGACGCGCAACCGCTCTCGGACAAGTTCTTCCTGGTCTCTCATAACCCGGACAAATCGTGCCACGACGTGAAGGCCTGGGGGCTGTACCTGCTGGACGAGTTCGGCAATCACGTCTTGATTCACAAGGACGAGGAGATGTCCTGCTGGCAGCCGATCCCCTTGCGGCCGCGCAAAAGGCCGCCCCTGCTGCCGCCGGCCACGGAACCCCAGAAGCAGCCGGGCACGTTGGTACTCAGCGACGTCTACGAGGGGCTTCAGGGCGTGCCGCGCGGTACGATCAAATATCTACGCGTTCTGGAGACGGTGCCCCGGCCTTGGGCGGCCCGACGGTTTTGGGACGGTGATGGCGCCTACCAGCAACATGCCGTGGTCAGCATGAACGGCAGCCTGCACGTGAAGCGACTGCACGGGATCGTGCCGGTCGAGGAAGACGGATCGGCCCACTTCACCGTGCCGCCGGACAAGAACCTGTTCTTCCAGGCCCTCGACGAAGACTTCATGGACGTGCAACGGATGCGAACGTTCATCAACCTGCGGCCCGGCGAGACGCGGTCGTGTGTCGGCTGCCACGCGCTGCGGCAATGGGCCCCGGCCAACAAATCGTCCTTGGCCTTGCAGCGTTCGCCCAGTCCGCTGATGCCGCAGCCGGGCGACGAAAACGCCTTGCGACCGATCCATTACACGACCGATGTGCAACCGATCCTCGATAAGCACTGCATCGAGTGCCACAATCCCGACAAGCCCGAGGGCGAACTAGACCTGACCGACCAGTTGACCACGCTCTTCTCCCGATCGTACGAGAACCTGCTGAGCAAGGGCCTGGTCTACGTGTTCCACGAGAACCAGCCCAAGACGGGCGAGGCCGCGCCGGTGCCGCCGTATACGATGGGCTCGCATGTGAGCCGATTGGTCGAACTGCTGCGTGAAGGGCACGAGGACGTGGAACTTTCTCGCGAGGAGTTCATCCGGCTGGTCACTTGGGTCGACGCCAACGCGCCGTACTACGGGAGTTACTTTGGGCGTCGCAATCTTAAGTACCGTGACCACAACGACTTCCGTCCGCTCCCGAAACTCTCGGCGTCGAAGTAACGCTTTGCCACCCCCCAGAATGACGTCAGGATTCTCCCCGAAAAAGTTTGACAGCCATAAAGGTGATAGGTATTCTGTATGTTGGTCTCGCTTCGGCCGTAGCGGACGCCTCCATACGCTTTCGCGCTAAGTTCGGATGGTCGGAACAAGACTGCGCAACCGTTTTGAAGAGTCCTTTTCTTGTCGATGGTTACAAGACAAGCAAGCAGATTTCGGTGCTGATGCGCATCGGGAGTGGGTGAGTGTTCGGTCTATTCGATTTTCAACGAAACGCGCCGACAAGGCGACGTAGCGATTCCAGATCGTTTCGCCCACGGCTGGAGCGATTGGAGGATCGCCGGCTGTTGAGTGCCGGCGGTATGGGTTCGGTGGATCTGTCCGCGCTGGGTGACGAATACTCCGTGGACGAGTCGGGCAACGTCTTGATAGTCGATCCCCCGCGTGACCCGCAGCGGTTGGCTGCCGAAACAAAGGCTGTTGTCATCGAGCAGGCGCCGCTGCCGTTGGAGGACACCTTCTTGCTTCACAGCAATCCTGGTGCGAGCAAGGTGATCTATATGGACTTCGACGGACACGTAGACGATCCGGCCTACAGCATAGACGGCAATGACTCCAGCTTCAGCGATGCCGAGTTGGCGGAAATCCAAAGGGCCTGGGAGCAGGCGTCCGAGGATTTTTTGCCGTTTGATGTCGACGTAACCACCGAAGATCCCGGTGTTGCGGCACTCCAAAAGACCGGCGCGGGCGATCAGTACTACGGCGTCCGCGTCGTGATTAGCCAATTCGATGGGAGCAGCGGCGGATGGGCTTACCTCTGGTCGTTCAGTTGGAATTACGATCAACCGGCCTACGTCGATACCAACGGCGTCGGCACCGGCTACAAGAACGTGGCCGAGGTGGTCTCCCACGAGGCGGGACACACCTTGGGTCTGTATCACGACGGCTTTGATGACGGCATAACCGTCAGTGCGTATTACGCCGGGCACGGCAGCGGCGAGACCGGCTGGGCCCCGATCATGGGCGCGGGATACTACCGAAGCCTCGTCCAGTGGAGCAGAGGCGAGTACGCCGGTGCCGACCAGACTGAAGATGATCTGGCCATCATTACTACGTTTAACGGATTCGGCTATCGGTCGGACGATCACAGCAACGCCATGGCCTCGGCCGATCCACTGGCGATGCTGGACCTGACGACCGTTTCCGACGAAGGAATTATCGAGCGGACCGCCGATGTCGATTTCTTTGTGTTCGAAACAGGCGCGGGTACGATCGAGTTGGACATCGACAACTTCTATCGCAGCCCGAACCTCGACATCCTGGCCCAACTGTACGACGTCGACGGCAATCTGGTCGCCTCGGACAATCCGACCGATCAACTCGACGCGTATCTCAACGTGAACGTGATAGGCGGTACCTATTTCCTCTCGATCGAGGGTATCGGCAAGGGCGATCCGGCCACAGGCTACAGCGACTACGGCAGTCTCGGCTACTACTCGATCAGCGGAACCGTAGTTTCTGTAGTTTCCGAGGCGTCGATCGCCGGCCGACACGTGTTCTACGACAACTCGTCCTACGACGACGAAGCCATTGGGCTGACCGACTTTGACGCGATCGCAGCGGACAAGGTGGCCTTACTGCCGGGAGAGCCAGCTTCGTTTGCCAACTACACAAGCTACTCGAAGGGCATCAACGGGATCCTCATCGACATCTACGACTTGGCCAATCCGGCAGCCATCTCGACGGCCGATTTTACGGTCAGGGTCGGAAACAACAACGATCCGGGCAGTTGGTTGTTCGGTCCGGCGCCCGTCGTCGTCGGCGTACGCCTGGGGGAAGGTGTGGGCGGTTCCGATCGAATCACACTGAAGTGGAACGATAATGACATCCAGAACCAATGGGTGCAAATCACCGTTCTAGCCAACGGCAACACGGGACTCCCCCAGGACGACGTGTTTTGTTTCGGCAGCGCGATCGGGGAAGTGGGCAACTCGAGCACCGATGCCCAGGTCGACGAGTCGGATGTTCTCGAGACCCGCAACAATCCCCAGCCCTTCTTCGATCCGGCGCCGATCGACAACAACTACGACTTCAACCGCGATCAACGGGTCAACTCGTTGGATACGTTGATCGTTCGAAACCATCAGACCCAGCCGGCCGACGCCCTGATGCTCTTGAATCAAGCATCCCCGATCCTCATCACCGAGGCCGATACGGGGAATCCCGATGCGATCGAGATCCAGAACGTTTCGAGCAACACCCTCAACACGTCCGGTTGGGTCGTGGCAGCCAACGACGCAAAAAACAGTGCAATCAACGACGTGCATGATCCGTTGTGGACCCTTCCCGCGTCAATGGCGCCCGGCGAGTTGCTCTACCGACCCGATACGGGGCCCGATAACATCTCCTGGCAATCGGCCGACGTGGGCTGGGTGATGATCCTCGACAACCAAGGCAGTCTGGTCGACTTTGTCATCTGGGGTTATGACGCGGCTGAACTCGCTTCGTTTGAGGTAGACATCGGCGGCTTTACGGGCATTCGCGTGGAAGAAGCCTGGAGCGGACCCGCGGTTTCGACCGTCTCGGCCCCCACAGATGTTCTTAGTCGTGTCGGCCAGGAGGACCACGACAGCGCCTCCGATTGGACGTTCGATGCCCCGGCAGCGAAAGCCGTGTCGTCGAAAGGGGACGCCTTGCGCACCATGCCGGCGAAGATCGAGTGGCTGTACGAGTTTGGCCCCGATGAGTTCGGCTCTGTCAGTGGGAAGGACCGGCAGCCTGCTGGAAGCCGACCCGTTGCTACGGCCGTCGACAGACTGTTGGCTACCGTCTAGGCGGCGAATCTGACGTACAGTTGCCAAGCAACTACGGCCAGGCCCAGCGGAATGACCCACCAGGCGAACAGGTGCAACCGGCCTTGGCGAACCCAGCGAACGAGCCACCACAGCGAGAGCAGGCCGACGACGAAGCTGACCGCGGTTCCCAGCAGTACGGACTGCAAGGGGGCCGTTCCGTTGGAACTGCTCAGCAGATCGATCGATTCGAGAAGCCCCGCCCCGCCGATAACCGGTATGGCCAAGAGAAACGAAAAGGTCGCCGCCTCGTCGCGTTTTAGGCCGCATCCCAGCCCGGCCACGATCGTGGCCCCGCTACGGGAAATGCCCGGCAGAATGGCAAACGCCTGAAACAGGCCGATCAGCAACGCCTGGCCGTATCCCAACTCTCGGCAAGTTGCCTGACTCTGCTCGCCTTGACTCTGCTCGCCTTGACTCTGCTCGCATCGGGCCGACCAGAGCAACATGGCCCCGGTAATTGGGAACATAAACCCGACCAACAAGGGGCTCACAAGTAAACCCTCGCCAATTTCCTTCAGCGGCACGCCCACGATCACTGCCGGCAGCGTGCCGATGGCCAATAAGCCGATCAGACGCCGATCCTCGCCCAGCAGGCGGCAGATCCGTTGCCGGTAGAAGACCAAAATGGCCGCCAAGGTGCCCAGGTGGAGCATGATGTGGACGGTCAGTTTGGCCCGTTCGTCCATGGGCTCGACACCCGACGCGAACTGTTCCCATAGGGCCTCGCCTACCACAATATGGCCGGAGGAACTGACCGGCAGGAACTCGGTCAAGCCCTGAATCACGGCCAGGATCAGCACTTCAAGCCAAATCATGGGGCCGCGGATGGGAATTGAGAGTACGGGATTAGGAAAAACATGCCACTCAAGCGTGCCACTGCTTCGCAGAAGCAGTGTTCTCGTCATCCCAGTATAGCGTACACGAGCTAGACTGTCGTGACGCCCGGAATTCAGGCCCTACGGGGGGCAGGTATGCAAGAATGTTGCCGCGGGTGGTTTTTGACAGACCCCCTTGGAAGTTTTCGGTGAATTGACCATACTGATGGATTCGCCAGGCGGACCGGCAGTTGCCTGGCTCGGTGTTTTTCAGGAATTTCACGGAGTTTTGACATGTATAGGAATCTCAGCCCGGCCGCTCTCGGCATCTCCGGCCACCAGTGCGAAATCATCGAGTTGGCTCTGACCTTCGGATTCTCGGCCATGGACTTGGACCTGCCCGACTTCGCGGTCCGGGCCAAGCTCCGCGGCATGCCGTACGCACGTCGGCTGATCGACAGCGCCAACATCCGCCTGGGAATCTTTCACCTGCCGCTGAACTGGGAGACCGATGACGAGGTCTTCAAGAAAGACCTGGAGAAGCTGGCCGAATATGTCCCGGCCGCGGCCGAAGTCGGGTGCGATCGGTGCGTGGCCACGCTCGTTCCGGCCGGCGATATGCGACCCTATCACGAGAACTTCGAGTTCCATCGCTATCGGTTCACCGAAATCTGCAAGACGCTCGAGCCGGCCGGCATCCGATTAGGATTGGGATTCCAGGCCGCCGAGTACCTCCGCAAAGACCAGGCCTTCCAGTTCATCCACGATTTCGAATCCCTGACCCTGTTGACCAATATGGTCGAGGCCGACAACATCGGTATCTTGTTGGACACGTGGGACTTGGTGGCCGGCGGCGGATCGATCGACGCGATCGGCAATCTTTCGGCCGATCAGATCGTGGCCGTCCAGGTGGCCGAGATGCCGGCCGACGTGCCGTTGATCGACTTGGATGAAAACTCGCGGCTGTTGCCCTGCTCCGAGGAGAGCCAGATCGATACGATCGCGGCCCTGAAGAGTCTCTCGGAGATCGGCTACGACGGGCCGGTTTCCGTCAAGCCATCGCGTAGCCAACTCAAAGGCAAACGCCGCGACCTAACCGTCAGGCTCGTCGGCAACGCCTTGAAGCAAGCCTGGCAAGGCGCCGGACTGGTCCCCGGCGTAGCCCCGGTCGAAGCGGCTGCCCCCACCGAAAGCTAGAACCCGAAAGCGGGTGGTCGATCCCGTGAACCGTCCCTTTGCGCCCGGCGATGAGTTGTCTAACCGCGGAAGGTTCCAGTTCGACCTTCGGACCATGCTGGCGCTAACGGCGCTGCTGGCGTGGATGCTGGGTTGGGATGCAGGCAGTTGTGTCTATACCCTCCTGATACTCGCGGGGATGGTCCTGATCGAGGCCGGATGTGTTCCGCAGGGTAACGTACTGAAGCTGCTGGTGCGCAACCTCTGGGCGTTCTTCTTCGTCTCGCTGGCCGTCGACACCGTCGGATTTGGTCTGATGTGCGGCGCCAACCCAACCGGCTTCTTCGGCACGGATCACTTCATGGACTTTCCCTTCCTGCGGGGCTTTGAACTGCGAGCTTCCGACGAGGAGGTCTTCCTGCCACATTGGCTGCGCACATTGCCCGGTTGGTGGACGATGCTGGCCGTGGGAACCCACTGGGTCCTCAACGGACGTGCTCGCCCGGCAGCCTACGTCTTGTTGTGGTTGACCATGGCCGGGCTGATTCTGCCGGTCTTTGGCAGTTGGACATGGGGGACCATAGTTTCTGAACCAAAGGGATGGCTGACGCAACTCGGCCATGAATCCTTTGGAGGAACATCGTGTCTCGTCGCCGGCTGGGTTGCACTAGCCGGTGTCTTGATGTTGGGGTCGCGGCGAGGGATGCCGGGGGATCGCATGGGGATTCTCAGTTCGACTTGCAATCGGACTCTGGTCGGCCTGGGCGCCCTATTGCTCTTGCTAAACCTTGGACCATTGTCTGCGATCTTGGAGTTCCTCACGACCTCCGGTCAGGGTTTCCCTTTCCTACAATACACCCAGCATCTGATGGTGTCGTTGATAAGCGGACTGATCGGCGCCGCCATTCTCTGTCCGATCATGCTCAGGCGGTTCCATTGGCCGATGGTTCTATGTGGTGTTGTCGCAGGTATGCTTGCCGCCGAAGGTATTCCCGTCTCTTTGGGACTAGAATCCCTGTTTGCCGCAAGCCTTGCGGCACTGACGGCCTCGGGGCTCGTCGTGTTCGCTTCATGGCTGATGGATCGATGCGGACTCGATGACCCCGGTGCTATCGTGGCCATGTTCTGCATCGGCGGCATGACCGAAGCCCTTGGTCCGGCCCTGCTACAGTCGAGCTTCTATTCTCCGGGTAATCTGGGCAATCTGGAAAGGCTGGTCGACGTAATCGCGTGCGTTGTGAGCTTCCTCTGGGCGTTCCCCTTGGGCCTGCTGCTGTTCTGGCTGATCAAGCACGTGCCGGGATTGGCGCTTCCAAGAGCTGAAAGCTGAAAGCGGACTCCAAACGGCTTCCCGCTTTCAGCTTTCCGCTTTTGCCAGGGCCAAGGCCTTCAGCGAGTCGAGCGCCGCCAGCACGTCGTCGCAGGATACCTCCTGCCAGCCGGATAGACGGTGATGCAGGATGGCCAGTTTGAAGCCCTCGAAAGCCTCGTTGAGGTCCGAAGGCAGCGTCGGTACGTTCTCGAACGGACGAAACGGCTCGGCCGACGGGTGGGCCTCTTCCATGGCGGCGGTCGAATCGGACTCATCTTCCGCGTCGCGGACCTGACCCAGCGTGCCGGAAATCGTCTCGGCTGCCGAGTCATCGACGTCCGGATCGACGTCCTCGTCCAACTCTACCGAGATAATGTCTTCGCTACGAGGCTTCTTCTCGTCCGGTGCGCCCATGGCTTCCCAACGCTGGTGCCGCATTTGGGAGATCGACCAGCCGTTTTGCACGGCCCCTTCCAGCCACATCTCGGCATCGTTCCAATCCAGGGCAGCCTGGAAATGGCTCCAATACAGGCCGGCATATTGCTCGTTCGTTTCGCCGAACCGCTGGAAAACTCGACGCAACCGGCCCGCGTGCTGCGGCGAGACATTCCCCACCCAGCGACTCCAGGCCTCGTCGGTATAGCTTCCGTCGGGTGCCTCGGCGGTCTCGAGGGCCTCGCGCCACTGGGAAATGATGCGGCCCTTCTCCCAGTTGGTCGTGCTGATCAGGCGGTTCCAGCGACCGAGGTATTCGGTCGAGGTCTCTTCGATGATCTCGGTTTGTCGTGCATCAAACGGTGTGTCCGGTGTATCCGTACGGGCATGTTCATCCATTGAAATCATCCTATCGGTCGAAGGGTCGCTCCTGAGAAAGCCGCTAAGCCATGCGGCGGGCCGTCATTCTACCACGGAGGAAATCGGTCCCGGAAGCGTCCCGGCCCAAGATGCGTGCAGTCGCACGGCCCAATCCCCGGAATTCCCGGCCCAAACGCCGTTTTCCGCCAGCAGAAAACCCGACCGACAGCCGCACTCGATGGGGAAAACTTGTCGACAGAGACCACTCCCAAACGGCCTATTCTTCCGGCGCTTCCGCGGCCTGTCGGGCCGCCGCCGGCGGCTCGGGCTCGATCACCCGCAGCACGAACAGCGCGCGCTGAAGCGTCGGTTGCACGCCGAGGCCAAGTTGGGCCTGCTGCTGCAGTTCAAGCTTCCTTTCCTGCACCTCGACACCATCGGCAACCATCGGCCGTTGTTCGGCTTCGGCCGGCTCGGAGGGTTTGGCCTCGTCGAGTTCTTCGCGCGTCTGGGCAGCTTCCGGCGCCTTCTCGAAGTAGTAAAACCAGGCACGGCCTCGACTTCGACCGAGCGACTGCCCGGCCAACGGCTGCCCGGCGGGCTTGTCCTGGGCTGGCTTGGCCTGAGTAACGTCGTCGGCAAGCTTTGATTGCCGATTCCGGACTTCCGTTTGGGTCTCCGCTCGTTGCTTATTCAATCTTAGGCGGTCGGTGTCGGCGGTCTCTTCGATCGAGACCGAAACGATCCGACCGTCGTCCCCGTCGGCCTGGGCTCGCAGGCCCTCAATGACGGCATCGATCTGCACCGGCGTGGCCTCGACCCAAACAAGCCGAGCGTCAGGCCGCAACGGCGATCGTTTCTGCTGGAGGTCTTGCTGCTTCGGACGCACACTCCCTAGTCGGTCGACTCGTTCGAGTGCGTCGCGGGCCAACGTCATTGTACCGCCGATCATGGCTCGACCGCCTTCGGCCGGTTCCCAATCGATTCCGGCGTCGGCAAAGAGTTGGGTCAACGTTTCCCGCCGTGGTTGCTCACCCCGCAGATTGACAACGATCACGCGATCGGCCAACGAGGCAAACCCCTCGGCATACTCGGAAGAGCCGTCTTTCTTGGTCGAACTCTTCCGGGCAAGTTGGGTCCCCCTCTTGCCCATCGCACCACCCTTTCCGGGAACAACCGTTGGGGCCTTTTCTTTCACCTCGGACTCTAACGCCGGAGCATCGCTGGCTGCCAATTTGGAACGTAGCGCCCTTTTCTCAGCTTCCTTCGGCGCGAGCGAGCGGGCGCCCTTGGCTATCATGGGTTCTTTCTGGTCGGCCGGGGCGGGTTCCGTCACAGGAGCCGGCGGCCGTTGCGGTGCTGCCGGTGTCTCCGCGATGCCTTCTTCAAGTGCTTCATGATCGACGAACCGCCGGCCACCTGCTTTCATTCCCCGTTCAGCAACCAACGCATCTTCCGGCTCTTCGGCCGCGGTCTCTTCTTCGGCAGCCGGCTCGGCCGCGTCGAAGGCAGGTTCCGTGCCCCATTCCATGGCTGCGTCGGGCGCCTCGGCAACCTCGTGCAGGACATTCCCGTCCTCCGGCGGTTCCCGAAAGACCATGACGATCAGGGCCACGGCCACCACCAGGGCCGGATAGGCCCAAACTCGCGGGTTCATCAGCCGACGCAGGATCGGACGCGCCGGCTCGATCGCGGCGGCCGGTGGCGGGGGCTCGGTAAGGATCTTCCGCTCGGCCCTTCTTAGAACTTGTTGGCTGAGGTCTTCCGGCACAGTATGCCGGGGCATCTCCTGGAGCGTCGAACTGAGCGCGCGCAGCTCGTCCAACAATTGCTGCGCGGCCGGATTCTCGGCCAGCAACCGTTCGACGTCGGCCTGTTGCTCGGCGGTCAATTCCCCGTCGAGATAGGCGCTTAACAGTTCATTATCTACATTATTCATTGTCTTTGGCTATTAAAGCAGTTGTAAGTTATGAGTTGTAAGTTATGAGTTCTTGGAAGCGTACGTCCTCTCTCGGTTCGATATTTCCGTACTTACAACTCATAACTCATAACTCACAACTCACAAATCACTCGTCAACATTTCCTTCAATTCCTCGCGCAACTGCAATCGAGCCCGATGCAACCGGCTGCGAACCGTGCCGATGGGCATCTCGAGGATCTCGGCGATCGTTTCATAACAACATCCGTCGATCTCCCGCAATACCAGCACCGAGCGCTGATCCTCGGGCAGTCTGCCAATCGCCTCTTGGACCTGTCGGCGTTGCTCGTTTCGTTCTAGGCTCCGCTCGGGTCGGTCGGCTTCGTCGATCGGTTCGGCGCCGCTTGTCTCCCGCGCGTGTTCGATCGATACGGTCGGCCGCCGTCGCCGCCGTTGGGTTACGGCCATATTGAACGCGATCCGGTACAACCAGGTGTAAAAGGCACTGTTGCGCTGGAAGGTATCCAACTTGACGAAGGCCTGAACGAAGGCGTCCTGAGCGGCGTCCAGCGCGTCGTCGGCGTTACCCAGCACATGGACCAGGGTGTTGTACAACCGGTCCTGGTACTTCAGCACCAATTGGCCGAAGGCTGCCGATTGGCCCGCCAGGCTCTCGTCGATCAGTTGGCCGTCATCTTTCACAGCAGGCTCACCTTATGAGACGCGCCGATGGCAACGGAAGTTCCCACCGAAACCCGAGCAGGTGACAATTCCAGCCACCTCCCCCCCAATCATGCCGACCACCCGTCCGGCTGTCAAACCCTGCCGGCCGCTTGTTACAAATCGGTTGCGCCACAACGACTTATTTCCCGTGGGTGCCTCGCCCGGTCAAGTTGGGGGGGTGTCGATGGCTCTCGGCCATGGTATTCTGGGCCCGGTTACTCAATCACCTACAACGCGAGGAGACGCCCGGATGTTCACTCGAAGGATCGCGATTCTTGGCCTGTTGTGCTGCCTTGGATCGGCAACGCCCCTTTTGGCCGACGAGGCCGCTCGACTGAGATTGGTGCCGTTTCCAAAACGGGTCGAGGTGCAACCGGGCACGTTCTCTCTTGATGCCAAGCTGATCTTGGAAGCCCCGGCCGAATCGGCCCCGCTGTTGGCCGCGAAACTTCAAGCGGAACTGGCTCGCGCCGGATTGCCGAAGTTGGAGGTTCGCCCCCTGGCGGCGACAACCCATGCCTTGCGGCTGTCGACCCAAGGCGGCAACGGCACGCCCAAGTTTACGTTCGAGGAGGATGCCGCCGGGGAAGGTTACGCGTTGGAAGTCCGACCCGACGAGGTGATCTGTGGCGGCGTCGACGCGGCCGGCTTGGCCCATGGCGTGCAGACGCTCGTCCAATTGATCCGGGCAAACCGCACCGACGAGGGGCTGCCGTGTCTGAAGATCCGCGACTGGCCCTCGTTGCGCTGGCGATGCTTTCAAGACGACATGACCCGGGGGCCCAGCTCGACACTGCCGACGCTCAAGCAGCACGTCGACTTGGGGGCCGAGTTGAAGATGAACTTATTCACCTACTACATGGAGTACCAATACGCCTTTAAGAAACACCCGCTTATCGGACCGGAGAACGGTTCGCTTACGCCGGAGGATCTGGCCGCGTTGGTCGAGTATGCCAAGCCGCGGCACGTTGACATCCTGGGCAACCAACAGTCGTTCGGGCACCTGACCGACGTGCTCAAACACGAACAATACGCCCCACTACGCGAAACGGGTTACATCATTTGCCCGGTCAAGGAAGAGTCTTATCAACTGCTGGACGACCTGTACTCGGAAGTCTGTCCGCTGCTGCCGTTCGAGATGTTCAACGTCTGCTGCGACGAGACATGGGGACTGGGCACCGGACCGTCGAAGGAGTTGGCCGAGGATATCGGCGTCGGCGGGGTCTACGTGCGGCATATCCGCCGCGTGCATGACCTGTTGAAGGACAAGTACGGCAAGCGCATGATGATGTGGGGCGATATCATCCTGCAGCATCCCGACAAGCTCGACCAGATCCCCAAAGATACCGTCATGCTCACTTGGGGTTACTCCGCGGCCCCGAGCTTCGAGCACCAGATCATCCCGTTCGCCGAGTCGGGGTACGAGTTCTTCGTTTGCCCGGGCATCAACAACTGGAACCGCATCCTGCCCGACTTCGGCGTCACGACCACGAACATCCACCATTTCGTCCGCGACGGGGCCAAGCACGGCACGCTCGGCATGTTGAACACGGCCTGGGAAGACGACGGCGAGGCCCTGCAAGGCTACAAGTGGCACGGCTACGCCTGGGGCGCCGAGTGTGCCTGGAACGCCTCGACGACTACGCCCGAGCAGTTCAACCGGCGGATCGGGGCCGTTCTGTTCGGCGAAAAGGGCGACCACTTCGGCCAGGCCATCGAACTCTTGAGCCAAACCCATCGTTTGCCCGGCATGGGCGGCATGGGTAACGGCCGCTTCTGGCAGAACGATTTCCAAATCTCGCGGAGTGTGAAAGTGACTCGGGCGACGGCTGCACGGCTGTTGAAAATCATCGTACCGGCCATCGAACACCTTCTGGCATGTAAGAAGGAGGCCACGCTGAACGCCGAACTGCTGGATGCCTTTCTGCAAGGCGCCGGACGCATGGAACTGATTGGCCGACGAATGCTCGATGGATTGAGAGCGGCCAAAGTGTACACCGAGGCTTGCGAAACGACCGACTCGCGGGAATGTGTGATCCTGTTGGCCGAAGTCGAACAACTCGTCAGCGACAACCGTCGGGCCCATGCCGAGTTAGGCCGGGAGTTCGAGCGGATTTGGCTCTCCGAAAGCAAACCCTTCGCGCTCGACAAGACGCTCGCACGCTATGCAAGCCTCGACAAATGGTACGCCGATCTGGCCGCTCGGGTGGCTGACGCCCGCCGGAAGGCGGAAGCCGGTGAAGCCTTGCCGGCGCCGGAGACGTTGGGGTTGGCCCTGCCGACCGTCTTTTCCCGCCGAACTCGACCGCACATAATCCTCACCGAGCCGCTCGGGCCCGACGTGCCTTGGGCCGAACCAACGGCCACGCACCGGCTGGGGCTGGCGATCGGTGCCGGTTCGGTCGATCGTTACGAGTTGCCGATCGAAGTCGACGTGAGTCTGCCGAACGATCTGGCATCGAAACCGATTCGAGCGTTCTGTTCAATCGACGGCCAGGATGCCCAAGAGGTTCTGGCCCAACTCGACCCATCCGAAAAGGCCGACGCAACTCGCTTGACGCTGATCATCCCCGGCCCGATCGCCCAACAGACGACGGCCATGGTGCACGTGTACCTCGGGCTGTCGAAGCTGCCGAGGCTGCCGGCCGAGTCGGTCTCCACGGCCAATGCGGGCGGCGGCATGGTCTCGATCGAAAACGACAAGGTCCGGCTGCTGTTGGGACCGGAAGGGGCCCACGTGTATCGTTGGGAAGTCAAGACGTTCGAGAACCGCGACTTGACCCTGCCGGGCGAGACCGGCTACTGCGGTTTCTGCGATACGCGTGGGGGACGCAGCGTACCGCATGAATTGACGTGTACGGCCCGGGGACCGGCGTTGGTGCGATACGTCTGCACCGACGCGCTTGGCACGAGCAAGGTGATCAGTCTCTTTGGCGGCACGTCGTGGATGGAGGTGATGCTCGACGACCCGGTCGACTACTATTGGGATTTCGACACCCCAGCGAACTTCGCGGCCGACGGTCCCACGCCGGGCACGTATCTGTTTGCCAACGACCAGACCGGCCCGGTCGGCAAGCAGGCCGACGGCGTCCCGGCCCAAGTTAAGGCGGGCGGTGTGCGTTGGGCGGTCAAGTTCAACGAGCAGAAACTGGCCCTAGGCATGACCACGCCCGAGCTGGCCGCCAGCTTCGTGGTCGCCCCGGGTGATAATGCGGGCGGCGTGGGCATCGAAGGGTCCCCGCTGGCTGCGCACTTCATCACCTTTGCCGGCCAGTTGGAACACACGCCGGCCGAAACGATGACCCGACTGCAACAAACGCTCGACTTCAAGAACCAACCGCAAGTCGTCGTGCATGCGTTTCAGACGAGGCCTTCAGTGGAAGTGCGCGGGCAGTAAGGAAAAAGGGGAAAGAGGGAAAAGGGGAAACGAAAACAGCAATCTTGGTTTTCTCTTTTCCTAGAATTGCTTCTCCGCGCTGTCGGTCATCCGCCAGACAGTCGAATCCCCGTCAGTGCCCGGGCCCACCGAACAGGTACATCAGAAAAGTCGCCAACGCCACGGCATCTAGCCATAACCTGAGAACCACACCGAACCAATGGGTCCAGGGATAACGTCGGCCGTCACGGTAATCTTTCAGCAGAACCATGATCAGCACGACACTGACCAACGGTTGCGATGCGAAACCGGCATATGCGCCTGCGACGCCAAACAACGAGCCCCCCATCATCCTAGCGATGACTATCGTTGCGAAGAGGCCGAGGAAGCAGCTCAGTGGAATCACTAAGAAACACAGCCGCCAACGGAGGAACTTCACTCGCCACAGTACCCATAGAAAGACCAGTGCATTGATCCCAAAGCAGAGCAGGGTCTCCACCGCAAAGACCCACATCATGGGCGTTGATGACTCCTTGCCAGATATCATCGAGACAATCACACCTGTCGATATCAAGCTAAGCAGCGTGCTCACTCCGATCATCACCAACAGGTACTCGCCCGGGTGCACAGGGAAGGGCCAGCCGCGCCGGCGTAGGGTGACAAACAAGATCAGCCCGGCCAAGCCAGCTCCGGAACCGATTCCGTACAAACCCCAGAGGATCGCTTGAAACGTCCCGAGCGACTGCTCCCAATCGAGCGGAGCGAACATGCCGTAGAAGCCTCTGGTGATTGCCAGATAGACGGCCACGCAAGCGGTCAGCACCATCAGGTGCGAGATTCCCAGCCGGGGTGGCTCGATCCCCACAGCGTCCGACAGCCGCTGCGTGTCAGGGGAATCATTTGAGGCGATTACGGGTTGCAAACGTTCGTTCGGGTCCATTGGTCATTGCGCCGTTCGTTGGGGATCTCGGGTGGCACTCGAAACAAGGCTTAACACTCGACATCTTACACACAACGGAACGTCGGGCAAGCCCGACCGCTAAACGGGTTTTGGATTCCGAAGCTCTCTTGGCGTTTGCGGTCGAACCGGATACGATGGGGCTCGTGACCTTCGCCCACTTACCCTGCAGGAAACCGTTCGATGGAAGCTCTGATCGCTCTGATTGCCTTAACGGCGATGGAAATCGTCCTGGGTATCGATAATATCGTGTTCATCGCCATCCTGGTCGATCGGTTGCCGGAGCATCAACGAGCCAAAGGCCGAACGTTGGGGCTGAGCCTTGCGATGGGAACCCGGATCCTGCTGCTATTGACGCTTACGTGGATCCTGAAGGCGACGAACCCGATCTTCACGCTCTCCGCCTTGGGCATCCCCGAGTCGTGGCTTGCCATGGAAGTCAACGAGGTCTCCTGGCGAGACATCATCTTGCTAGTCGGCGGGCTGTTCCTGGTCGGCAAGAGCGTACACGAGATCCACGAGAAACTGGAAGGGCCTCACGAAGACGGACACGGATCGCGCAAGGCGGTCAGTTTCTCCAGCGTGTTGATCCAGATCGCGATCCTCGACATCATCTTCTCGCTCGACTCGGTGATCACGGCCGTGGGCATGGCCGACGAACTTTGGATCATGGTCACGGCCGTGGTGTTGGCCGTCGGTGTGATGATGGTCTTCGCCGGCGCGGTCAGCCGGTTCGTCGAGCGGCATCCGACCTTGAAGATGTTGGCCCTGAGCTTCCTGATCCTGATCGGCGTAATGCTGATCGCCGAAGGGATCGGCACGCATGTGAACAAGGGCTACATCTACTTCGCCATGGCGTTCGCACTGCTCGTCGAGGCCCTGAACCTGCGCGTGCGTTCGAAGTCCAAACCAATCGCCGCGGCGTAGTGGACGAGCTATTTGGCCCCGTGACCGAATTTCCGTTGACCGTATTGCCGCCAACCGAAGGCAAACAATCCCAGTCCGGCAACGCTTAGGAGGTGGACGATGATTCCCGGCTCAGGTACGGTGCCAAGGATGGGGAACAGTTCGTCGTCGGCGACCCAACCGCTCTGCTTGTCCGCGCCGATGTTTTGCACGTGAATCGCCCCGGTAAGCGGTCCCGGGCCTTCGTCCGTGTTGCTTTTATGATCGAACGACGCGGCTTTGAGTCCCGTTGCCGTGATCTCTATAACCATCGACTCCCCGGCGCCGAACCGGCCTTCGATATCGTTCGAGTTGGACTCGCCGAAGTCGAACTTCAGATCGAACCATTGCCCGCCGACTGCCCGTAAGGTGTCGATCCCCACGACGATCACCGGATCGGCGAAGCTGCCGATCTTCGTCGGCGGACCGAAAGTCAGACTCGTCGGATCCAGTGCCGGGTCGAGATTGAATAGCGCCCTGCCGATGAATTCGTCTTTGAGGAGATTACTCAGATCGATCTCGAGCATGACCGACCCGATCGTATCCTCGTCGTCGAAGGTAGCCTCAGCCCACGGTTGATTGCCCTCGGGTGGGAAGCCATTGCTGACTTCATACTCGAACGGAATCGTCAACATTTCCGCGGCGGCCGATTGCCCCAAGAAGGGGAGCAGCAGGAAAACTGCAACAAACAGAGTTGGAAAACCGTTTTTCATTTTCTCTATCTCCGAAAAGGGGACGTCCGCTCGCCGACAATCCCGCGACGGGCAAATCAAGGGAGTTTGTGAACGAAATGCAAGGTATAAGCTAGGAAGGGAAACGGGCAGCCGACGGTGTGGATCAAGGATCGAGCCGGCTTGCCTCGAAAGTGTACGCAGCAACAATAAGGTGAAAAGTGGCCATCTGCCCCGTTGAATTAGGTAGATGATCAAACTGACTAAAGCCACTATGTTTGCAACGTATTCGCGTTGTCAAGAAAGTTTCCCAGGTGCTTGCGGTGTTTTCCAATTCCTCGCTTCTTCGACCATTACAAACGGCCCAACCAGCAAGTGCGAACCGCCACGACCCGCAAAGACGGTCCAGAAGAAACTCGCCGCAACGAGCTACTGAATCTCCGGCATCGCGACCGGTTCGCCGCGAAGTTGCCGGGCCTGGGCTTCGGGGAGATTCACGCCGTAGAAGATAGCATTGAGATCGATCCAAGCGGCCAAGCGGCGGATATCTGAGGGACTCAACTGCACGTCCTCGTGCCCTTCGCGTAACAGCTTCATCAGCCCGCTGCCCAAGGCGCCGTACTGGCCGCCGGGTGGCGTGACTTGGATTTGATTGCGGGCCTTGAAACGCGGGACTCGATGTTCGTTGCCACAAAGGGCCAGATACGATCGCGTATAGCCCGCTTGCGGCGTGCCGGTCAAATCGAGACCCCCGTCGATCCTTTCTCCACCGTGACAGCGGACACAATGCTTATCCAGGACCGGTTGCACCACTTCCACGTAGGAAAACGGTCGCCCGCCTAGCTCGCCCGGGTCGATCTGCGAAGGCGGGTGGCGCAGGGCCATGACTTGCGCATCGACCGGCGTTGTCATCCGATTCTCGTGGCAACCGACACACGCGACTCGCTCGCCCGGTTGAAGGTACGTCACCGAACGCATCGTCTGATAGGCAAACCCGGCTTCATCCAGTGCCTGGAACAACAGCAGTTTCCGGGCCGGGGCGATGAATCGGACCGAACCGTCCGGCTCGACCGGCACGGTGCCCAGTATCGCCCGGGCGTTCTCCTCACCGGCGATGCCGATCCCCGGCGTGTTGACGAGCGGGGTCGTCTTGGGAAAGATCTGCACGATGCGCAACTCCTTGATCGAGCCGCGCGGCACATCACCTAGACCCTCGTAGATGTCCGAAACGATCATCTCGCCGACCGGCGCGGCATCCTCCGGCAACGCGCTGGGCAGCACCGGCGGCGTCGGTCGCGGTCGCAAGGGGCAAGGATTCGTGCTGCCGATTTCCGGGTCGCGATAGATCAACTCCCGATTACCCTGTGCGTCCAACAAGTAGATCCCCAACGCGTTTTTCAGATTGGCTCCCGGCTCGAAGATCAACTTCGTCGGGCTGTAGGCCACCAAGAAGTACTTTTCCGAGAGCGGCCACGGCGAGGCGTAGTACTCGTTGATTTCGAGCGTTTCGGCCTCGGGAAAGGGCACCTCGGGTGTAATGCGGGTGATCGCTTCCTGGCCGTCGAAATTGACCGTCGGGTCGACCAGGGCAATCGAACCGCCGGCAATCGAATGATGGGCCGAGGCCGTCAGCGCGATCTTGCTGCTGCCGGGGACCGGATGGATCTGGAACGTGCAGTGCGGCTTCGGCGTCGCATTACCCCAAACGGCCCTCGGGTTGGTCCCGTCCGGTCGCGACGACCAGAGGTTCTGATGCGTCACCGCGTCGCGATCGATGTAATCCCAACGGGCGTACAGGATGTGGCCCGAGTTGTCGACCGCCGGGAACCACTCGTTCGTGTCGTGGAACGAGAGCGTACGCAGCTTGCTCCCGTCGGCGTCCATGCGGTGCAGCGTGTAAGTATCCCAACGCCGGCTGAACTGCGCACCGAAACACCGTGCATAGCCTTTGCGGCGCGTGGAACAAAAGGCGATCCCGCCGTCGGGTAGGTACGTCGGCATCGTGTCGTCGTAGGGGCCAAACGTCAATTGCTTCAGGCCCGTCCCGTCGACGTTCACCTCGTAAAGATGGTAATAGGAGTCCCCCGGGCCTTGCTCGTTGACATTCAACTGGTCGGGCAAGTAGGTCTGCTCGCGGCACTCGACATACGAGAAGACGATCCGCTTCCCGTCGTAGGAAAGCCGCGGCTCCAACACGTTGCCACCTTGCAGCTTCCCATCAAGAATGTCGCGACAAGCCAGCGAGTGGCCGGGCTTATCGAGCACAAAGATCCCGCCGCCGGGTCGCGCTCGCCAGCCGTAGTATTGCATCACCTGATGGCTGTACGACGTGGGCACCCGCTTGGTAAACAACATTCGATCGAAATCCAACAACGGATTGGCCAGCGCAATCCGCCGCTTCAATCGTCGAACCGCCACATACAGCCGCTTGCGGCTTTGCAACGAACCCACCTCGACCGCCGCCAACCGCTCAAATTCCCCAATTTCCGCCGCCAAAAACGCCTCGGGCCGTCCGACTCGAAGATCCTCGATCAACCGGCCCGCCTTCTGCAAATGCAGGGCAATAGCCGCGTTCAACGCTTCGGCCGAGCCGTCCAAGCCGTCTTCCCGTTGCCACTCGGCTTGCACCATGGCCCAAAGGTCCGACTCCTCGGCCCAGCCGACCGGCAGCCAACCGATTCCCCCTGCAACCGCCAGAAACACTACCAAACAGGTCCGTCGGATCTTCATCACTCAACCTCCGCGTTGTTGTCCACAAGGCCACGATTCTACCCGTGCATTATACACTCGCCGGCGCAATAACAGAACAGCAACAGCCCCGCACCAGGGGGGCGAGTCAGCGGACGGGCCTGTAGCCGTGTTTGCCTTTGTCTCGCTTACTTCCCTTCCCCGGCACCTTGCGTTGTAATACTGGCAAGATCATAATGCCGTGAGCAACGAAAGACCCTAACCCCTGACCTCTCTTGTATCCCCTTGACGACACGATCGCTGCGATTGCCTCCGCCCCTGGCGGTGCGGCCCGGGGCATCGTTCGGCTTAGCGGTCCGGACTGCGTCGCGGTGGTCGACCGATTTCTTGACGCGACCCTCGTGGCCGCGAACCGACCGACGGTTGTCGCGGGCGCCTTCCGACTTTCCGGCATGTCGCCGCTGCCGTGCGACGTTTATTACTGGCCGAACGGGCGCAGCTACACGGGCCAGCCGGTCGTCGAGATCCATACCCTCGGCAGCACGCCGCTGTTGGACGCCGTGTTGAACGCCGTGGGTGAAGCCGGGGTCCGATTGGCCGGGCCGGGTGAGTTCACGCTCAGGGCCTTCCTGGCCGGGCGGATCGATCTGACCCAGGCCGAGGCCGTGTTGGGTGTGATCGATGCGGTCGATCCGCAGCAGCTCGACGTAGCCTTGGCCCAACTGGCCGGCGGACTGGCCGGGCCATTGCACGAGTTGCGCGATCGGCTGTTGGACCTGCTGGCCCATCTCGAGGCCGGCTTCGATTTCGCCGACGAGGACCTGCCGTTTGTCACTTCCGACGAACTGAGGCGGCAGCTCGAAGCGGCCCAAGCGGTCGTCGACCGGCTTGCACGCCAAATGGCTTCGCGCAGCGAAACGACCGAGCAGATCCACGTTGTGCTGCTGGGCCAACCGAACACTGGCAAGAGCAGCTTGTTCAATGCGTTGGCCCGAAAGGCAGGCGCCTTGGTGTCGAAACATCCCGGCACCACACGCGACTACCTCACGGCCACGCTAGACCTCGATGGCGTGAAACTCCAATTGATCGACACCGCGGGCGTTCGGCCGAAACCACCCGACAAAGATTCCGCCCATGCCGAGCTCGAGCAGGCCGCCCAATCGAAGACGCTCGACCAGAGCCGACGCGCCGACGTGGAAGTCTTGTGTCTGGACGCCACGCGAGCGCCGAACGACTGGGAACAGGCCCAATTGGCTCACGCGCCCCGCGGACAGCGCGTGATCGTGACAACCAAGGTCGACATGGCCTCGTCAGAACACCTTGCCGAAATCGGTCTTGCAACCAGCAGCGTCACGGACGAAGGGATCGACGCGTTGCGCGAGGCGCTTCGCGATGCCGTACTGACGGCCGGGGCCGGCGGTTCGCACGTCGTGGCCGGCACGGCGATCCGCTGCCGAGAATCGTTGCGACTGGCCGCCGAATGCCTCGATCGGGCCGGGCGGATCGTGGAGTCCGAAGCGGGCGAAGAACTGGTCGCGGCCGAAATCCGCGTGGGCCTCGAAGAGATCGGCAAGGTGGCCGGCGCCGTTTACACCGAAGACCTGTTGGACCGCATCTTCAGCCGCTTTTGTATCGGAAAGTAGGAGACCCTATAAAGCCGCGACCGATGGTCGCGCCCTTATCGCAACCGAATTTCCACGTTTTCAGGCAATTGTTCAATAAATCCCGACCTGTCGAGGGTCTACAGTATAGAAGAATTGTACACGGAGGCGGGATGCATCGATTAGGCGAAAGGTTGGCCCGAGGCGATCCGGCAGCCTTTGCGGAGCTTTACGACGCTTGCGCCGACCGAGTGCACCATTACCTGGTCGTTCGGCTTGGCTCTCGCGAGGACGCGGATGACGTATTGCAGGAGACGTTCGTCCGGCTGGCCCGAACACGAAAACGACTAGCCAACGTGGAAGACCCAATCGCTTACACGTTCACGGTCGCCCGAAACGAAGCCGCCCGGCTGGTCGGCCGCAAGGTGCGTCGGCGTGATGTCTCGGCCGGGATGCTCTTTCGCGAGGCGACGGCCGACAGTACAGAAGCATCTGAAACAGCCGATCTGATTGCTGCGGCGTTGAGTCGGCTTAGTGAGGAGCAGCGGGAAGTTGTGGAACTGAAGATATACGGCGGGCTAACATTTCGCGAGATGGCCGAGGTGACCGATTTGCCGCAAGGCACGGTGGCTACACGATATCGCACGGCGATAGAACGGTTGCGAAGTTGGCTCGACGGGGAGCTGTCATGAAGCACAATACCGAACAAGTTCTGGGAAAACTGACGCCCCGCGGCCCGGCGGTCGATTTGAGGCAGCAGGTACTCGGCGCCGTCAGCGCGGAATTGGCCGTTACGGCCTCGCCACGTTGGACCGGCCGATGCGCCTTGGCCGTCGTTGCGACCCTTCTGTTCGCGGCCATGCTGAACTTCTGGGTCTCCCGGTCGGCCGATCGGCGTCTGGCGCAGCTTTACGGCCCTCGGCCGGTGCCCAGGCAAATAGCCGAGATTGTCGCGGCAGTCGAGTCGGTGACCGATGCCGAGACGGGCCAGTGGATGCAAGAACGCTTGTTGGCCGCAAGAGCGTCGCGCGACGTTCCACCGGAGCGAGGCTTTCGGCGTTATCAGCAAATCATCAACCAGTGGGTAGTATTCCCAAAGGAGTGGCCCGATGAAAAGGCTCAAAAAGGTTCTAAAGTGGACCGCGATCGTAATCGGCGGGATCGTGGCAATACTTCTGATTGTCAACGCCATTTGGCTTTCGAGCGCCAGTTCACGGCTTGAGAAGCAGATCGCCGCGATCCGCGAGGCCGGTGATCCGGTGTGTTTGGCAGATCTGGCTCGCGATCCAATTCCCCCCGACCAGAATGCCGCGGTCTTCCTGAGTCGTGCCAAAGAAGGCATTGAAACGATCAACCGTGAATTGGCGGATGTTTATCAAAGTGAGGGCTATGACGAGGGCCTCCTGAAGGAAGAAGAGTTCAGAACCATTCAAGCGGTCTTGGAAGCCCACGCCGACGTGGTTCCACTGCTTCAGCAGGCTGTCGCTTGTCCGGACTACAATCCGAACATCGACTATACGGTTGACCCCGACCAATTCCTGAGCGATGCTTTGCCTCGAATTCAGGACTCGCGAGCCGTTTTCCGCATCCTTTGGGCACGGGCTCGACTGCTCGTGTGGCAAGGCAAGCGGGAGGACGCCCTGCAGACTTGTTTTACCATGTTTCGTTTGGTACGACACATTGAGCGGCAACCTACGACCGTAGGTTATCTAGTATCGCTTGCCTGCCACGGGATGGCATTGAATTGCACGAACCAAGTACTGCAATCCGGTCCACTGTCACGGGAGGACCGCGACGCACTCGAAGCGGAACTCGCTCTTCAGGACTTCGTGGAACCGTATCGATGGGCGTTGAAAACTGAGCGGGCCTATGGGTTGTCCTCTTTCCGAAGGCTTCCGGTCAGAAACATGTGGTTGCTCAGGGCATTCTGGAACAGAGATGAATCCTTCTACCTGCATGAGTTCAAGGTGCATCTGTCGCTGGTCTCACGTCCGTATTCGGAGTTTCAAACGGCCCACAGCAAGCTAGAAGCACAATCCGGACCGATCCTCGCTTCCTTGGTGTTGCCAGCAATGCAGGCCCTCCGCGAAGCTGTGGAGAGAACGAGAGCCAAAGTCCGTTGTCTCCGGGTACTCAATGCGGTCGGGAGGCTTGGCGAACAAGACGATACGGCCGAGTTGAAACTCTCCGATCTTGGATTACCGGCCGAGGTCACCACCGATCCGTACACCGGCAAGCCCTTGACGATGAAGAAACTCCCCGAAGGCTGGCTGATCTATTCGGTGGGCAAGAATCTCAAAGACGACGGCGGGAAGTTGGACGGGATCAATGACGTCGGTTTCGGACCGCTTGAGCCCGCAGAGCCGGACGAAGAATAGTGTGGTGAGTGAGAGTGGTTTAGGGGTTAGGATTTCAGGGCAAACTTGTTCCAAAACCCTATCCCCTAATCCCTATCCCCTAACCCCTTTCTTCTTCGCTGCGATCAAGAGGACACGCCGATCACATCGGTTTCGTTAACGACTTGTGAGATGCCGTGCAGATTGGCCACGGCTTCCTGGGCCATCTGCTTGTAGTGATAGCTGGGTAACCTCCCGCTTAAGCGCAGCACGCCATGGTCCAGGTCGCACGACACGCCTCGGAGTGTGCGATAAGGGCTTTTGACGAGACGATCCCGGGCCGCTTCCAGAACCCGACGCTCGGCGGTCTTGTCGCGGGGAGCGTCTCGTAAATCCATCGTCCTTTGTCTAATCATCAATCCATTTCCATTCAAAACACGTTTTCGTAATTGCGGGAGTTTTCCCGTTTAGACAATACGACACCCCAACCGCCGTCAATTCGGCAATCGGCAAAGAGTCGCTTGTCTGTGGGGGCTAACTGCTTAGGCGGGATTCGAGAAATGCAGTCAGAGCGGGCAGGACAACCTCGTCAGTCGCGTAAGCCTTATAAGCTTACCGGCCGATCGACCGTCGTCAACCCATGGAGGCCAAAAACGTGGAAAATACGGTCAACAACCGCCTCTCGTCCCGGAAGTTGGGCAAGACGGCAGCGCCTCGGGGATTCGCGGCCGGTTTGACGGCCGTGGCGAGACCCGGCAAGATCCAGTATCATGGGAATTCTCCGTTTAGCCCCAGGCGGCCACGCCGGGTTAAACGCCTTTGAACTGCAGTGGGAGAAACACAAATGAGCTTTAGACACTTTAGAATCCTGCTCGTGCTGGCCATTGTCGCCACAACTCTTCACGGTCCTACTTGGGCCGATCCCCAGCGAATCGATCTGGCGGGCCGCTGGGGCTTTCGACTGGATCCGGAGAACCAGGGCAGGCAGCAAGGCTGGTTCAACGAAAAGCTGTCTGATGCGGTCCAACTGCCGGGCACGCTGGACGAAAACCGAAAAGGCACGCCGAATACGGCCGAGCCGCAGTTCAAGCTCGACAATCTCAAGCGGCTTTCTCGAAAGCACGAGTATACGGGCAAGGCCTGGTATCAACGGCAGATCTCGATCCCAAGCGACTGGTCAGGCAAAAGGATCACCCTGACGCTCGAACGAGTGATTTGGGAATCGACCGTCTGGATCGACGATCACCCGATTGGCATGCAAGACAGTCTAGTGGCGCCGCATGTCCATGACATCACCGAGTTGGCCACGCCTGGAAAGCATACGATGACGATCGTCATCGACAATTCCTACAAGTACAACGTCGGCACGAAGAACGACCTCGACTACTCCTTGGCGCATGCCTACACGAACGAAACTCAGACCATCTGGAACGGGGTGATCGGAGAGATTTCCCTGCAGGCAACCGACCGCGTCTACGTCGACGACGTGCAGGTCTATCCGGATCTAGCCAATCGGTCGGCCAAGGTTCACGTGACGTTAAAGAATCGCCTTGGTGAACCTGCCCAAGGCAAGCTTGCCCTGCGGGCCAAGAGTTCCAATTCTTCCCGAAGCCACGCGACTGCCAGGCGGGAAGTCGATTTCACGATCAACGCCACGGAAGAAACGATCACGATCGATCTGCCCATGGGCGAGTACCTTGCCTGGGATGAATTCTCGCCGGCCCTGTATGATCTTGAAGTCGCGTGCAACGGCAAGGAGTTCGAAAACCGCCGGACCGTGCGTTTCGGAATGCGGGAGTTCAAGGCCGACAAGACGGTCTTCACGATCAACGATCGCAGGGTGTTTCTGCGGGGAACGCTCGAATGTGCCATTTTCCCGTTGACCGGGCACCCGCCGATGGACGTCCAAGCGTGGTCGCGAATCCTTTCGATTGCCCGAGCCCATGGGCTGAACCATCTGCGATTCCATTCGTGGTGCCCGCCGGGCGCGGCTTTCGAGGCGGCCGATCGGGCCGGGTTCTACTTCCAGGTCGAGTTGCCCGTGTGGATCGACAACGCGGGGGAGGATCCCGAGCGGGACCGGTTCATCACCGAGGAAGGCTATCGGATGCTCAAACAGTACGGCAACCATCCTTCCTTCTGTCTGTTCTCGATGGGTAACGAGATCCATGGGGACTTCGACTTTCTGCATGCCCTTGTGGCTGATCTGAGGGCAAGAGACAGCCGGCATTTATATACTTCCACAACCTACACGTTCCAGTGGCCGCACGGCCAATGGCCCGAGGAGGGTGACGATTATTTCATTACTCAGGAAACCAAGAAGGGTTGGGTTCGCGGGCAGGGATATGTCAACGACAACCGACCGTCCACCGACTACGATTATCAACATGCCATGGAAGGCCTCGAAGTTCCGCTGGTGACCCACGAGATCGGCCAGGCCACCGTGTATCCGAACATGGAGGAGATCGCCAAGTACACGGGCGTGTTGAAGCCGTTGAATTTGATGGCGGTCAAGAAAGACCTGACCGAGAAAGGTCTGCTCCGGCAGGCGCCCGATTTCACCCGATCGACGGGCCAATTTGCCGTGGGACTCTACAAGGCCGAAATCGAGCTGGCCTTGCGCACCAGAGGCACGACCGGCTTCCAGTTGCTCGACCTGCACGACTTTCCCGGCCAAGGCACGGCACTGATCGGAGTGCTCGACCCCTTCTGGGATTCCAAAGGGCTGATCACGCCGGAAGGTTTCCGTAGGTTCTGTTCCACGACCGTACCGCTTGCCCGAATGCCGAAACGGGTCTATGAAAACAACGAGACGTTCGAAGCCGAGGTAGAAGTCGCCCACTTCGGCCCGAAACCGTTGCAGCAGGCCCAAGCTGTCTGGACGCTTACCGATAGTCGAGGCAAGGAACTGGCGGCCGGCACGTTGCCCCCACGCGACATCCCGTTGGGCAACTGCATCGAACTGGGTAGCGTCAGCGTCGCCTTGGGCCGCATCACGAATGCCGAGCGACTGAATCTCGAAGTCAGGATCCAGGGTACGGACGCCGCCAACGACTGGAACATCTGGGTCTATCCCGCCAAACTTCAAACACCCGTCCCGGACGACATCGTCGTTGCCAGTTCGCTTCATAAGCAAGTGCTCGACGCCATCGAAGCAGGCAAGAAGATCCTGTTTTTGCCCAAGCGGGCGTTGATCAAGGACAAGATCCCGGGCCGCTATACGCCCGTCTTCTGGAGCCCGGTCCTCTTCACCGGTCAGCCAGGAACGATGGGTATTCTCTGCGACCCGAAGCACCCGGCGCTCGAGCGGTTTCCGACCGATTATCACTCCGACTGGCAGTGGTGGGACCTGAACATCAACTCGGTGGTCATGAATCTTGACAGCTTGCCCGCGGAAGTGGAGGCGATTGTTCAGATCGTCGACAACTTTTCCCGCAACCATCGGCTGGCCGTCGTGTTCGAGTTGAACGTCGGCCGCGCGAAGATGATCGTCGCGTCGGTCGATCTTACCGACGACCTCGACGCGAGTCCGCAGGCCCGGCAGTTGCGCCATAGTCTGATCGCGTACATGCAATCCGCAGCGTTCGCGCCTCGGGCGACCGTGGACCTTGCGCGGCTTGCGAGTCTTTTCCATGAAGCCATGCCCTTGACCGACGCGACGGTGCTGCATGTCGATAGTGCCCATCCCGGCTATCCGGCCGAGGCGGCCTTGGACAACGATCCCAAGACGTTTTGGCATACGCGGTGGGCGCCCGAGATCGCGAAGTATCCGCATGAAATCGTGATCGATCTCGGCAGGGAGATGGAGATCAAGGGTTTTACGTATTTGACGCGCCAGGACGGAAGCCCCAACGGCCGTGTTGCCGAGTATCAGTTCTACATAAGCAACGACAAGGACCATTGGGGCAAACCGGCCGCCGAAGGGGCCTTCGCAGAAGACGACAGCCGGAAGAAGGTGATGTTCGACACAGGCTTGAAAGGACGTTATCTCCGTTTCGTGGCCAAGAAAGGGTTCGACGACGATCACCATACGGCCGTGGCGGAGTTGGGCATAGTTACCGAGTAACCCAGATCAGTAGCGTACAGGCCGGGCTGCCGGCTTCAGCCGGCAGTTGCCCAGCCATCAACGTACCACACAACCTACCCAAACCCACGAAAGGGGAATCCCATGACGGATGCAATCCGGCCCAGGGGACTTCGGCTTCGCGAGGTTATCGTTCTGGCGGTCGTGCTCGGCATTCTCGTTTGCCTGGCAGTGCCGTGGGTCGTATCGGCCCGGGAGCGGGCGCGTCGGGCTGGGTGTTTGAACAACCTGAAGGCGCTGGGCCAGGGAATGCTCGAACATGAGTCGGCCTTGAAGCGATTCCCGCCTTCGTGCCATGTGCGACCGGACCCGGACGGCGAGGGTGTTATCCTGGACGGGTGGAGTTGGTGCGTCGACATTCTGCCTTACATGGGTCACGAGGAGTTGGCGTCCGAGCTGGACCTGATTGACGGCGTCCCTCTAAGCAGCGAACCGGGACCTGTAGCGGCCATGCGGACGGTGATTGCCGAATTGCACTGCCCCAGTTTCGACGGCAGCCCGTATGTCGACCCGTCGACGCGGGCCGAGGCGATCACCAACTACAAGGCCCTCGGCGCCACGCACATGGAGAGTCTCAACGTAGCCTCGCCGAACCCGACCGTGCCAAGGATGCCTTCCCCTTTGAGTAAGCATCCCGACGGAGGTATTTACCCCGGCTCAACGCACGGCGTGGAAGCTTTCAAGATGGACGGCACGGGGCACTCGCTTCTACTGGTGGAAACGGTCGAACAGAACGTCGCTCGGTGGACCGTGGGCAACGAGTGTGCCGTGGTCGGATTGCCGCCGGTTGTGACGTTTGATCAGCAGTACGCTTACATGCACCCCACGGGCTACACAGCCAACCTTTTTTGGGAAGAAACTACCATTCCACCGGAGATCAACCAGACGTATATGAAGTGGGACTACGACAAGCGACCGTATGACGATGGCGGCATCAGTACGCCATCGGCCGCGGCGTCCGGGCCGATCAAGTACGGTCCCAGCAGCCACCATGAGGGCGTGACGAATCATGTGTTTGCCGATGGGAGTGTTAAGGAAATTGACAACATGATGGATGCGGCGTTCTACATGTTCATTGTC
>SDBV01000829.1_pt1 | contig 44888 bp, 42 predicted proteins | sample 2277081 | NCBI WGS metagenome assembly SDBV01 (sample SAMN10402039, study PRJNA504765) | marine sediment metagenome | isolation source: marine sediment core GS10_PC15, 223 cmbsf | place: Arctic Ocean: Southern Knipovich Ridge | collected 2010
TTTAATATATGACATTTTTAATCATCAACATAAATCAGTTCTTTCTCTTCTTTCATCGCTTTGTTGATAGCGTCTTCAATTGTTTTATGTTCTTTTTTCTTTTTGCTGTCATCACCTTGATTTTTAGTTGAATCGTGAACTTCAGAAGCTGCTTTTTTCTTTATATCCTCTTCAGAAGCGTTTTCTCTTTTTTCGTATTTCTTTTCTTCTTTCTTAACTTCTTTTTCTATTCCTGTTGCTTCTTTTTTCTTATTTTCTTCCTTTGCTTTGTTTGAGTTATAAACATCAGATTGAGACTCACCAGAAGCATAATCCTTTTGGCCATGGTAATCCGGGCTATTCTTGTCTTTACCAGGAGTAGCATTATATTTTTCCTGCCTTTTTTCTTCTTCATCCCATATTGAATTGCTTTTGTACATTTTTTATAAGTGTAAAATTTTATATAAATATATTAGGTTCAACTCTCCTAATATACGCTAAAAGGGGGACTTCCATTTCTATCAAAGATTCAACCTTATCTTCCTCTACAATTTCAGTATCCCGCCTATCAAGGATATTTTTGAAAAGTCTATATGCTCCCTGTATTTTGCCTATAAGTTCTTCTGCAAATCTATAGGTTTCAGGATCGAATTTTTCACAGTTAGCAATTTCATTTTCTATCTTATCTGTATGGCTAAGTGCTTCTTTATAGATTGCATTGAACAAAATGCCAGAAAGGCTCACCTCCATACCATTAATTTCCTCTATAGTTGACTGATAATCTAACTCATCTACCTTTTCTTCGCTCAAAAGAAGATTATATGCTTTGTCTATAACTTCTGCTTCTTGCCTGTAGCCTTCACATAGATTCAAATTAATTGGCTTATCGCTTTTATCAAGCATAATCTCATTAATATACTTAGGTGCATCAAGCTTTATGACTTTAATCATAACATCAAAGGTTCTTTTATCTATTTTAGTTACATCTATTGTGTTATACCCTATCCCAGCTGTACTTTTAGTAGCAGTCATTAGGTATGTTTTAACTTCTGCCTTTATATCAAGCAGAACCATTTCTAACTCTTCCTGCCTGTAATCTTCACTAATAACCTCTTTGCCAGTAAGCATATCTTTAATATTATCAATTTCAGTCACCCTCTCCATGATTTTATCTCCCTGACCTTTTATAACTAGTAGACTTTTATCGTATTTCTTCATCTCATCTAATAAAGAGTCCAGTTTCAGCTTGCTGACGTCCATAAACTTCGACCACATATGATTCAACTGCTCCCCAGATATAGAGGTGCTTATGTTTAGCCTTTCTGTAAGGAATTTATACCTCCTGAAAAAATCAGTCAGCTGTGCATAACCTGAATTCACATAAAAATCAGGAGAATTAATAATATCAGGCTCGCTTACTATATCTTCAATGCTTGTTTCTTGAGTTTCAAATAGATCAACATCCTTTTCTAGTATTGCTATTGCCGCATTAGGATCATTTCTTATAACTTTTTCAAACTCAGTGCGATTTTGGCTCATCTCAATCACTCTCTCCAATAACATTAATAGTAACTTGGGCGATAGTGCCTGGTTTTAAATCTTTCTCTAAAATTTTAGGTATGACTATAATAGCCTGTGAGCCGTGCTTTGCGATTCTTTTTGTTATTGTGTATTGTTTCATTTTATATATCTTTAATGTTACTTTTTGCTTTTTTCGTTTCCTGTAAAATACCTTTGTATACAATCCCACTCTTCTTACCTATCATATCAATCTGTTCCCCGAGGTTTGATATCTCCTTTTTTATCTTATCTTCAGGCATAAATCCTGTAACCTCAAGTTCATCATAATTTGCTAACATCAAATTTAATATTGCATATTCGGCTTTAAGAATTGCATTATAATCTGCTAAGGTACCTGCATCTATTCTTTCAAAAAAGTCTAGCCCCATGACATCTTCAAATTTTCCTTCTAATCTACACCTATAGAATTCTTTATCCTTAATTAGTATGTTTAAAATAACATCATTAAGAAATCCATCCTTACCAAGTATTCTTTGATAACACTCATAAGGGTCGGTTGCATCAAAAGCAAAACCAGGTATATTCCTCATATACTCATCAGCAACTATAATCCTGTATATATTCTGAGTTAATTCTTCATTCTTAACAATATCCTGTAAAGATTCAACCTCATCACGAATGGTTGCAAGATAGTCACTTAATCTGTCATATATTGGATCTGTATAATATAAATGGATGTCTTTAGCTAAATCATCATTTGCTTGCTTTCTTAAAACATCCGGGTCAAACATCTTTTAATTTCCAATAACATATTTTATACATAAGCTATACATAGAAATCAACAACTGATATATAAAGCTTTCTATTTTGTGACTACTGTTAAGTAATACTATTCTTGGAGCAGTTTCTCCTGTTTTATCCAGAAATCTATTGCCTGAGCTGCTCTTTTGCCTGCGCCCATTGCGTGGATTACTGTTGCGCCAATGCCCTCTTCTCCGCCTGTTATGTCTCCGCCGGCAAAAACGCCAGGTATGGAGGTCATGGTGTTTTCGTCAACTATAAAGTAACCTTTTTCATTGTGTGCAATGTTGACTGTTTTGGTCAATAATGGATTGGGGCCTTGGCCTATTGCCATAACAACCTGATCACATTCAATGGTGAATTCAGAATCTTCAATAGGAACTGGTTTTCTCCTGCCGGATTCGTCTGTTTCTCCAAGCATCATCTGCATGCATTCCATAGCTTCAACTTTTTCTGTTCCTATGACCTTATTGGGATTTGTAAGCAGCATAAAATGAATGCCCTCTTCCTGGGCATGCTTTATTTCTTCCTTCCTGGCTGGCATTTCATTTAATGATCTTCTGTAGACAATCGTTACATCTGCCCCTAATCTTTTTGCAGACCTTGCAGAATCCATAGCGACATTTCCACCGCCTACTACAACAATCTTCCTGGCTTTTTTTATTGGAGTACTATACTCTGGAAACTTATAGGCTTTCATCAGGTTGATTCTTGTCAGGAATTCATTTGCAGAATAAACGCCATTAAGGTTTTCTCCTTCTATTCCTAAAAATTTGGGCAGGCCTGCCCCAGAGCCTATAAACACTGCATCAAACTTTTTTCTTAATTCATCCAGGGTATAGGTTCTTCCTATTACTGCATTTTTCTTGATGTCTACACCGAGCTTTTGGATGTAATCAATCTCTTCATCAAGTATCTTTTTTGGCAGCCTGAATTCAGGAATACCATATCTTAAGACTCCGCCTGAAGCATGCAAGGCTTCGAATATAATGACTTTATGCCCTATCGATGCTAAATCTGCAGCGCAGGTTAAGCCAGCAGGGCCAGAGCCAATAATTGCGATTTTCTTTTTGTCAGGATGCGGCTCTGGAGGCTTTACATCTCTCTCTTCAATATCAGCTGCAAACCTTTCCAGTTTTCCTATGTTGATTGGCTCGTTCTTAATACCCATGATGCATGCTTTTTCACATTGGTCTTCCTGCGGGCATACTCTTCCGCAGATACCCGGAAGGTTGTTGGTTCTTTTTATGGTTTTAATCGCCATGTAGAATTTGTTTTCCTTTATGTATTTGATAAATTTAGGGATATCCACAGTTACGGGGCAGCCTTCAACACATTTTGCTTCTTTGCATTGCAGGCATCTTGAAGATTCTTCTTTTGCTTCCTGCTCGTTATAGCCAAAATTAACCTCATCAAAGTTTTTTACTCTTTTTTCAGGCTCTTGCTCTTTTGTAAGAATCTGTTTGCTTTTCATTCTCTAAAAAATGGAGCGTATGGATATATATAAAAGTTGAGGTTTTGATAAAGAAAAAAACAAAACTTTATAAATTTAAAAGTCCTTTAGACTTTTAAGTCATAAAATCGAAGATTTTATATACAATTAAATTCTTAAACACCCTACTATGGTAAAAGAGGGGGTACCAAAGGCAGATTACCTGTTTGAGGTAGGCTGGGAAGTATGCCATCAGGTTGGCGGCATCTATACAGTAATCAAATCAAAGGCTGCTAAGATTTATGAGCTGTATAAAGAAAATTATTTCCTGATAGGCCCTTATTACGAGGAAGAGGCTGCTATAAAGTTTGAGGGCAAACCAATTCCGAAGGAATTTTCTAAGATATTTAGTGAATTGGGAAAAGATAAAATAACCTGCCATTTTGGCAAATGGGCAATAGATGGCATACATGCAAATACTATATTGATTGATTTTTCTAAATATTCGAAAAAAGCAAATGAGGTAAAAGGCCAGCTTTGGAAAGATTTTAAGGTTGATTCTTTTAATTCGGATAATAAATATAGTGATTTTGTTGTCTGGGGATGGGTTGTTGGAAGGTTATTAGAAGGGTTAAGGAAAACATTAAAGGGCAGGATTGCAGCACAATTCCATGAATATATCTCCGGAGCCGGATTACTATATCTAAAAAAGAATAAGGTCAAGATAGGAACTGTTTTCACAACACATGCAACCTATCTTGGAAGAAAGCTTGCAAGTTCCGGAGTGCCCCTTTATGATAATATAACCAAGATCAATGCAGAACAGGAGGCCATTAAGTATAAGATTCAGGCCAGGTATTCACTTGAGAAAGCAACTGCTTTAAATGCTAATGTTTTTACAGCAGTTTCTGATATAACTGCTTTAGAAGCAAAATATCTTCTTGGGAAAAAACCCGATATAGTATTGCCTAATGGCCTTGATATGAGTAGATTTCCCAGTATGGAAGAGAGGGCAATCAAGCATGATAAATTTAAAAAACAGATATTGGATTTTGCAAAGGTTTTCTTCTTTCCTTATTACACTTTTGATATAGATAACTCTCTCCTGTATTTTATAGCTGGAAGGTATGAGTTTAAAAACAAAGGAATTGATATCTTTATTGAATCGTTAGGGCAGCTAAATAAGAAATTGATGAAAGAAAAAGACAGCAAGACAATAATCGCTTTATTGTGGATACCTACTAAGGTTGAAGGGATAAACACCAGCTTGTCGCAGAATAAGATAAACTATGAAGGTGTTGAGAATTTTATGGATAGGTCACTTGATGAATTGAAATCAAACATTATTGATTCTATTGTTAGCCAAAAGCTTCCTACTACAAAGGAATTGTTCAGCAATGCTTTTCATTACCAGATGAAAAAGAAGATGATGGAGTTTAAGAAAAAGGGTGCACCATCGGTAATAACTCATAATCTGATAGATAAAAAAAATACCATATTAAAAGCCCTAAAAAAAGCCGGACTGAATAATTCTTCACAGGATAGAGTAAAAGTGATATATTACCCGGTTTATTTAACTGGCGCAGATGGGTTGATTGATCTTAACTATTACGATGCTATAACTGGATGTCATTTCGGTATATTCCCTTCTTATTATGAGCCTTGGGGATATACGCCATTAGAGACAGGAGCATTAGGCGTTTCTTCTCTCACTACAGATCTAAGCGGCTTTGGAAAATATATTATAAAAAAACACCCTAATTGCAAGGGAATCTGTGTTTTAAAAAGGCAGAATGTTCCTGAAAAAAAGACCATAGCAAATCTTACTAATTTTATGTATAATTTTTCCAAGCTAGATCAGGAAGAGAGGATAAAGAGGAAACTAGAGGCAAAGAGCATAGCTGATACTGCAGACTGGGCAAATATGGTTAAATATTATATTAAAGCACATAATCTGGCTTTGAGTAAGTTAAGGTAATTCCAAAAAGTATATAAAAGGCTAATTCTTAACATAAATACTATGAAAGCAATCATTTTAGCTGGGGGATACGCAAAAAGGCTTTGGCCTGTTACAAAGAACATGCCTAAGCAATTACTTCCGGTTGCAGGTAAACCCATAATTGAATATCCAATAGAGAATATAGAACTGACAAAAGCTATAAAGGAAGTGATTATATCGGTAAATGCTTATTTTGAACCTAATTTTAGGGAGTGGTTTACAAAGTATCAGTTCAGGAAAAAAACAAAGCTTGTAATAGAAAAAACCTATTCTGAAGCAGAAAAATTAGGCTCTGTCGGGGCTTTGAATTATCTTATCGATAAGTTAAAAATAAAAGGAAATGTGCTTATTATTGGCGGTGATAATCTATTTGGTTTTTCTTTGAGGAGATTTATCAATTATTACAGAGAGAATAAAAGTAGTGTAATTGCTTTATATGATATAAAAGACAAATCAAAAGTAAAGGGCAGATATGGAATTGCTGAAATCGATAAAAATGATAAGATAATTGGTTTTGAAGAAAAACCCAAAAGGCCTAAAACAAGTTTGGTGAATACTGCCTGCACTATTCTGTCTAGAAAAGATTTAAAACTTGTTCCTCAATATATAGGAGAGGGGAATAACAAGGATGCGTTTGGCTATTTGTTAAAATGGTTGATTAAAAAAAGACCTGTTCATGGCTTTACTTTTGATAGTCCATGGTTTGACATTGGTTCGTTTGATGCATACGATGCAGCTAACTTATATTACAGGGAAAAGGGCTTGAGCGCAATGAGGGAAAGAAAGGTGATTATAAATTTATGAATATTTGTTATCTTTTTCTGCATAAACCATATGGGCGTGGGAGCGGCAGGTACTTAAGATATTTAATGAATTATTTTAAGGTTAGTAATAGCATAAACTTAATAGCTGGGATGTCGGTTAAAAAAGGATTCCTGGAAGACATTTCCATTTGTAATCCTAAAATACCATTCCAGATACCTGTATATCAGGGAAGAACAGATGTTAAGGATAATATTCTATTAAGTAAGATAAATGATAAACAATTCAATCATCTGATTAATGTATTCAAAGAAGAATGTGTAAATTCTCATAATAAAGGGAAAATTGATATTGTACATGCAAACCATTGTTCTATTCTTCCTTATTCTGCTTATCTTGCAAAGAAAGAGACAGGTGTACCTTATGTTGTTATGGCACACGGCACAGGCATATTCTCATCTAAAGGCTCAGAGAGAAACTTAAATATTGCTAAGATAGGGCTTGATAATGCAGAAATCCTTATGGCAAACAGCAAATTCACTGCTGAGCAGGCGATAAATGAATTTAATCTGCCTAAATCCAAGGTAGAGGTTGTTTACTTAGGAATTGACCCAGAAGAATTCAAGCCAATATCTGAAGGAGAAAAACAAAAAATAAAAGAGAAATATGGCTGTAAGGGCAAGAAGGTTGTGTACTCTACAGGATTTTTTATGGAAGAGAAAGGATTTCAGGATTTAATTAAAGCGGCAAGCATATACGAAAAAAAAGACCATAATATTATAACCTTAATCTCAGGAAAAGGCCCATACCAAAAAGAGCTCGAAAAATTAATTAAAAAATTAAAATTGCAAAGAACAAAAATCATAGGGTGGATACCAAAAAAAGATTTGTTGGCTCTTTATGCTGCAGCTGATATAGTTGTTATGCCAAGCAGGTGGAACGAGCCTTTTGGATTAGTAACGATAGAAGCAATGTCTTCAGGAACACCAGTTATAGGGACAAAAGCAGGAGGAACACCAGAAATAATTGAAAAATCTGCAGGTATGTTGGTAAAACCAAAGAACCCTGTTGAGATGGCAGAAGCTGTTATGGGAAAGATAGATGATGATAGTTGGTTGGAAAAAGCTGGTAAGGAAGCCAGGAATCTTGTAAAGAAGAAGTTCTATATAGATTTAATGTGCAAGAATACTGAGAAGATTTATGATAAGGTTTTAAGGTGAGCCTATAATTTCTTTTTTAAGAAGAGAGCTAATTTATTTGGTGGATACGAGTTTATTATGTTATCTAAATTTATTCCTGCGCTTTTGAAAGCCTTTTGAAGCTCTTTCTCTACAATTTTCAGGCACACAAGAAACCTGATTCTTTTTATGCGAAAATTCTGGTTGTTTTTAACATCTCGAAATCTCCTGAATCTTCCTTGTTTCCTTAACTTCCCATCTCCGATGAATGGGTTCCATTTCAAATCAGTGTTTATGGCAAGCTTCAACCCCTGACGAAAATATTTCTTCATCTTTTTTCTAATAACTGGGCTTCCAAGTAGCCGTAAATATGTTGATGGGTTATCCTTAATTTCTTTTATAAGATCTTTTTTGTATCCTGGATCATCTGCTGGGTATTTCTCAAAATCCATTATTTTATCAAAAATAAGTTTTACTAAAGGGTGCAGATTATTTTCAATAGCTACTTTATAGTTTATTGCTGCAGTACAGATTCTATCCCAATCTAAATTTTCCACAACACCCTCATTACAACTAAAACCTAAATGACATATAATATTAGTTAGAGGATTTTGTATTCCTAATATGGCTAGATTGGTGTATAATCCTGGACTACGCCTGATTTTTGCAAATCTCACTCTATTTATATTAGGGTGTATAGAACAGTTAACACACCTTACTTCAGGGCTTGCTGGCAAGTTCGTATCAAACCTTCCATCCCATAATAGATTCACCTCAATACCTTTGAAGACTTCTAAGCCTGGTCTTTGTATCTTATCTATGCTTTTATAAACAGCCTCTATTCTTTTATCGTCATAATCTACTACCTCCTTTGCTATGTCGGGCCTTTCATGTACCCAGTAGTCCATAGCTGCTTTAGGATTGGCGTCACGAGAATAGTCAGTAAAGGCAACAAATTTCTGACCCATTCTTGTTCGAAAATACTTTACCATCTCAGCAACAGTCAGAGCTCCTGGATTGCTGCCCGATACAGGTATATTATCTACTTTTTCCGAAGAATGAACATGGAGGTCTCCCCTATACTGTCTAAGGCTAATCTTGTCTTTCTCAATATAATCAATAATTCGTTGTAAACCTGCGTGTGTTCCTCTAACCCATTTTTTACTTGCTTTAACCTCTTCTAGATAAGATAGTAAACTATTCACTTCTTTAAGCTCTTTTCGGAATGCTTTTCTATTAGTTTTGTAATAAGAAGATAATTGTGTAAGGATATGTTTTATCTGGTTTAGCTCACCTCTCATAGCTTCGAAGTCTCTTTTTACGTCTTTATCCCAAATATAGGCAAGGTCTTTTTTTATATGCTTAAGCACATCATACCAGTGAGACCTAAGACCAGATTCTTGAGCCGATTCCGCATTGACTAATCTAACGATATCCTCGCTTTTTGCCATATTATGGTTCTTTAGAATTCTATTGTATATAAATTTTGTTTTTATACAAGATTAACCCAAAACCTTTCTATAAAGCTCAACTGTTTCCTTTGCTATACTATCCCATGTAAAATCTTTAATCTCTTTCAAACCATCTGTTCTTAACTTATTGTAGGCCTTTTCATTTTTAATCAAGAATAACATCTTCTTTGCCATATCCTCAGTATCCCAATAATCAAATTTTAAACAATTCTTAAGAACTTCAGAGATACCAGATTGTTTTGATATTAAGGCAGGAGTTCCGTTGCTTATTGACTCTAAAGGGGTTATGCCAAATGGTTCCGAAACAGAAGGCATAACAAAGATATATGATTTCCTATAGTAATAATCCTTATCTTTTACATAACCTAAGAAGATTACTTTATCAGTTAGTCCCGTCCTTTTAACTTTTCTTTTTAGCTTAGCAACATCTTTCTGCTTTCCCTTACCTACTATCAATATTTTAACATTTTCTTCTTCTTTCATTACAATTTTTGCTGCATCAATCAAAAAAGGCAACCCCTTTTGGTATTTCAACCTGCCTAAATAAAGAATATACTTAATCGCTCCTGTTTTTCTTTTAAGATGTACATTTTTCTGTTTTATTGCATTGTATATGACTGATATCTTTTTGCTATTTATCCCATACTTCTTTATCAGGATGTTTTTTGTAAAATTAGAAACTGCAATTACCTTATCTGCACCCACCATGCCCTTTTTCTCCAGCATAATGGACCTCTTCTTTGGATGCTTGGCCTTGTCAAACTCTGTGGAGTGCATTGTTTGTATTAATGGTTTTCCGGATAGCTTCTTTATTTTAATGCCTGCTTCCATTGGGGGCCAGTCCTGGGAATGTATAATATCAAAATTGTATTTATCCAAAACATCAAAAATTTTTTTTGTATATAGTTCTATTTTCTTTTTTTTAAAATGACCATAACTTAATATCTCCCCCTTTTCTTTAAACTTCTGGCTTATATCCAACCCAATAATCTCTAGATTCCCTCTTTTCTTATGGATAGGATGGGGGGTAACAAAATATATCTTAATAGGGAGCTTAGCCATGGCTTTTGTTAGATAATAACAATGAGTGCCCAATCCCCCAGTTACATAAGGAGGGTATTCCCATCCAAGCATTAAAACTTTTATTTTCTTCATAAATAATGCAAATAGAATTTGCCTTTATATATTTTGTGGAAAAATATTTGTATTTCTCCAGGAGGCACAGAAAAATAATCACTTAATTTTATTAGCTTTCAAAAACTCAGAAGCAGAAAGTGATTTTTTACAATCGTTGCATTGGAAAACAGCTTCCCCTGTTGGAGACGGGAAATCAGACTTGATTATTTTCTTAGATTCACATTTAGGGCATTTTAGATTTACTTCTTTAAGCTTAAAGAATCTAGAGCATTCCTTGCAGAAGAACATAGCTGAATTGCATAATAATATCTTATGTGCTGGGGCATCACAGAACGGACAAAAGTTTATTTCACTCATTTTAGTACCTTACATGCGTGTTTTTCTTCTTCTATATAAGTTTTGTTCCTGTTCATCAGTTCTTCCCAATCTACCTTATGGGCATTGAATTCAGGACCATCACAGCATGCAAACTTCATCTTTCCATCTATAATGACCCTGCAGCCTCCGCACATTCCCATACCATCTATCATTATTGGGTTTAATGAAACTAAGGTTTTGATTCTGCTTTTTGTCATTTCTGCTATTGTCTTCATCATTATTGGAGGGCCGATTGCTATTACTAAATCTATCCTTTCTTTTTGCATTAACTCTCTTAGGACATCAGAAACAAAGCCTTTTTTTCCTTTGCTTCCATCGTCAGTTGATATTAAAACTTTGTCGCATATGTTTTTGAAGTGATCTTCCCAAAAGAGGTATTTTTTGCTTTTGGACCCTATAACTGCTGTTACTTTGTTTTTAGCTTCCTTTAAGGCCTTTGCAATAGGGTAGATTGGAGCAATACCTAAGCCGCCACCTATTATGACTACATTGTCGTATTCTCCTATCTTAGAAGGATTTCCTAATGGCCCTACAACATCCATTATTGAATCTCCTTTTTTTAGCAAGGAAAGTTTAGTTGTTGTTTCTCCTACTACTAATACAACAAGGGTTATTGTTTTTTTTGTTGAATCTGCTATTGTTAAAGGAATTCTTTCTCCTTTTTCATCTATTCTTAGAACTATAAACTGCCCTGGTTTTGCTTTTTTGGCAATTTCGTGGGCTTCTATCTCTAGTAAGTATGTATTTTCAGCTAGTTTTCTCTTCTGTAGTATAGGAAACATTTTATCTTTTTGATTTCATCATTGATTTCATCAAATACTTTTTAGGGTTTTGGTCTAGATCGGTAAAGGAATCAGCTGCTCCCCTTAATTTTGAAGAACTTGATTTTCCAAAGGCAATTACCTCTACTCTTGTGCCTAAGGCGTGCTTTAGGTGTCTTAGCAGGTCAACATAGTCTCCATCACCGCTTACAAGAATTTCTGTGTCTAGTTTTGGGGCTAACTCTATCATGTCCATTGCTATTCCAATGTCCCAGTCGCCTTTTTTATGGCCGCCATAGAATATCTGCAGGTCTTTGGTCTTAACCTCAAAGCCAATTTTCTCTAAAGCTTCGAAAAAGGTATGCTCATCCTTTACCATATCTGTCTTTATTACATATGCTATTGCTCTTATTAGGCTTCTTCCGTTTACTGCCTCTTTGAGTATCTGCGAAAAATCAACTTTTGCTTTGTACATGCTCTTTGCAGAGTAATACATGTTTTGTACATCTATAAAAACTCCAACACGCTGTGCTTTGTTTATGCTCATTTTTTTAAACCTCTTTTAATGTATCTATATTATTCTTTGTAGTACTGCCGGAGTTGTCTAACTGTGCTTTTACATCTTCGCTTAATTCTATTTTAACAATCTCTTCAACTCCGTTTTTTCCTAATTTTACAGGCAGGCCAAGATAAATATTGTTGTAGCCATACTCTCCTTCCAGGTAAACAGAGCAGGGCATTATTTCTTTTGTGTCATTTACTATTGCTTTTACCATCTTAACTATTGAGGAAGATGGCGCATAAAAAGCAGAGCCTTTTTTCAGGTAATTAACTATCTCTCCGCCTCCTTTTCTTGTTCTTTCAACTAATTGCTCGATTTTTTCTTTATCTAAAAGTTCTGCTAACTTTTGGTTCTCTACGGTTGTCTCTTCTATCACAGGAACCATTGAATCACCATGACTTCCTAAAACTAAGGCTTTGACATCTTTTGGAGCTTTGTTCAATGCTTCTGCAATAAATGCTGCAAATCTTGTTGTATCAAGGTTTCCTGCCATTCCAATCACTTTATTTTTGTTGAAACCTGTTTCTTTTAGAACTATGTAGGACATAACATCCAAGGGGTTTGTGACTACAATTATAATAGAATCCTTGGCGTATTTTTTTATATTTTGAGAAACACTTTTGATGATCTCTGAGTTCTTTGCCAATAGGTCGTCTCTGGACATTCCTGGCTGCCTTGGTAATCCTGCTGTAACTACAACTATATCTGAATTTTCTATATCTTTGTAGTCCAGTGTGCCTGTTACTTTAGTGTTAAATCCTTCAATTGGCGCAGATTCCTGGATATCCAAGGCTTTTCCTTTTACACTTTCAACAATATCCACGAGAACAAGCTCATCTGCTAAGTTTTTATCTGCTATTCTTTGGGCGGTTGTAGAGCCAACCATGCCTGCTCCAATAATGCTTATCTTCATATCAATCCCCCTTAATTTTGTAAAGTCAGTTTAAAGTAAAAGTAATTGCTTTATAAATTTATTGTTTGGCCAGTAACTTCTTAGATTTCTTTTCAGAACTCTTCAAAACATTATCATAAATACTATTTCCTTTTGCATCCATAGCAACAATCAAAGGCATTTTTTCAATTTCTAATTCATAGATAGCTTCTGGCATTCCAAATTCTTTTTTGTAGGTGTTTTTTAGTTTTTTAATTGAAGAAGCGATTAAAGCTCCTGCTCCTCCAATTGCAGCTAGGTATATGCAGCCATATCTTTTCATTGCTTTTAATGTATTTTGGTCCATGCCCCCTTTTCCGATAATAGCTTTAATTTTGTATTTTTTTATTACTTCTGGAGCATACAGACTTAATCTTGCACTTGTTGTAGGCCCTGCTGAGATTATTTTATTGTCTTTTACAATTGGACCGCAATGGTAGATAACACTGTCTTTTAGTTTATCTTTAAGTTTGTCTTCTTTTAATAGGTAGAGGTGTGCTTTGTCTCTTGCTGTGTAGATAGTTCCAGAAAGCTCTACTTTGTCTCCTATTTTTAACTTTCTTATCTGTTTTTCTGATAAAGGTGCGGTTAATTGAATTTTACATCACCTTTTTTGTAGGTTAGTGTTTTTCTTCTACAAGCCCAGCACATAAATGAGATGTCTACAAAGAATGAAGCAGGATGCCTGTGCAGGGTTTTAATCTTAATATCTAAAACGGTTGTTTTTCCACCTAAACCTAATGGGCCTATTCCTAATGAGTTTATTTTATCTTTTAGTTCTTTTTCCAGCTTTGTGTTGTTGCCGATTTTCTTTAGTAGTTGTTTTTTGCTTTCTCTTGTGATTAGATCTTTAGAGCCACCAACAGCTACTCCTAAAATATATGGTGGGCAGCCCTTGCCTTGTGCTTTAAAGACAGCGTCAATAATGCATTTTTTGATTCCTTCCAGGTTTCTGTCTGCTTTTAGTTCTTTGTTTGGGAGTTTGTATTGCTGGCCTATGTTTTCTGAGCCGCCCCCTTTTAGCATAAGTTTGATTTCTATATGGGGTTTGTTCCATTGTTCTATGTAAATAATGGGCTGGTGCAGTTCTGTTTTGTCTTTATTGAATCCAATATTATCTCCGGTGTTTTTTTCGTTAATAATGTTTACTGCATTTGGCCTTATAGGGATTTCTTTGGTTGCTGTTCTTGTAGCGTTGATTATTGCCTGAGTTATTTTATGATGTGATATGCTAATTGGTGCTTTAACATAAAACATAGGAACTCCTGTGTCCTGGCAGATTGGCAGTGAGTTATTTTTAGCTAAGTCAATATTCTTTAATATATTTGAGATAGTGTAATGAGCTAATGATTTTTCCTTTTTTAGGGCAGCTTTCAAACTAGCTTCAACATCTGCTGGAATACATGTAGCAGTTTTCTTGTATAATTCAACTAGGGCTTTTTCTAGGTTCATTTTAACTCTACCACCCTTTTTTAAAGAAATTATGTATGGGAAAGTACTCTGTTATTTATAAAGTTTCTTTAATTTCCCAAACTCATAGACTTCATTGCCTACTACGAAACATTCAAAATTGCTTAGGTCTTGCTTTAGAAAAGGACTTAATACTTTTTCTTTTAGGATATCAGTGCCTTCTGTAACTAAGTTGAAGGATGGCTGAACAATTAGGGTTGTTTTTTTATATTTGCCTTTTAGAAAGCATTTAAAGAGTTCTGTTCTTACGCCTTCATTGATGCTTACGGCTGGGTGTTCGTGGCCTATTATTATGGTTTTGATGCCTTTTAGTTTATCTGGAATTTTGTGGCCGTGAATAATTAGGGTATCATTAGTTTTGTAGCTGTCCAGGATTTTGATGTTTCTTTTGTCTGCGATAGGGCCTAGGATAGTATCATGGTTGCCTTTAATCAGGATGAGCTCTTTGCAGTGTTTGCTTAGGAAGTCTAAGAGTTTTAGGGTGTGCCTCCACTCTTGCTCTGAGATAGTCCCGAACTCATGCTTTATGTCTCCATTGATTATTATTTTGTTGGGCTTTATCTTGCTTTGGAAATTCTTCGAATTTCCTAACCCTTTAGAATCCTTTGGATTCAAAAGCTTTAGTATTTTCTCTAATCTTTGGATAGTTTCTTTAAATTGGAATCTAGGGATGAGAACTCCTTGCTTATTTAGGGACTCTTCATAGCCTATATGGGTGTCTGCTAATATTAGGATGTTTTCCTTTTTTAGATATAGGCAGAGGTCTATTATCTCGATGTTTTTTGATATTTGCATAATAGAAAGAAGACGATTTAGTTTTAAAAAGTTATTGGTATATCTCATCAAAAACTAAGAAATCAAAAAAAATAAAAAAATAATAAGTTTACTCAACTTGTCCTAAGCCCCATATGTCCTTTAGAGCAACAACAATTGTTGCAGGGACAACGAAAGCTAAAACCTGAGTTAAGATACCACTTAGGTATTGTCCGATATATTGAACTCCTCCTAATGTAGCACTAGCTCCTCCCATTGCAGCAGCTATTATTAAAACAACTCCTACCAAAAGGAACTCTTTGGTTTCTTTGCCTGTCACATTAAGGAATCCTACAATCAACCCTAAAACAACCAGCAATGATGCCAGCCAAGGGGTTGCAGCTCCTAATGAGAAGACACCTAGGATAATAGCTACAATCACTCCAATGATAAAGGAGTAATTTCCAACTCTTGCATCCATTGTCTTTTCACCTCGTTTGTTTTACCTGTTAAAGGTATTTTTTACCCTCTAACTATGTTAGCGGGTATTGATAATCAATACTGCATATCAACTATATAAAGCTTTCTATTTTATCAATAATCAATGAGCGTAACTTTTAAATATTAGCAACCTTTACACCCCTCTAAGCAAAAACGAGTGGGGTTAAGATGTTCAATTCAGAGATAGAAAAGAAAATAGTGAATTTTGTCAAAAACAGCCCTCTGGGGGTTACTTCTTCTGATATAGCGCACTATTTGGGCTTAAATCGTATGACAATAGCCAAGTACCTCGCTATTATCAAAGAAAAGACTTTGGTTGACTTTAAACAGCTCGGTATGGCTAAATTGTGGTATGTTCCTGTTACACTTAATAAAGAAGGGTATTTTAACGATCTAATACTAAAATTAGCTGGGGAGCTTAATGATGCGCCTTCTCAAAAGAGGATAAAGAATGCAGCAGTAGCAACTGCAAAGAAGATAGGGGAAAGATATAGGAAGTTTCGTGGTGTGGAGAAGCTAAACTATACGCAGGTAATTGACTCATTGGTAGATGCTCAGAAGAAGATAGGGGGTAATTTTATAGTGGTAGAAAGAACAGAGGATATTATAATCTTAAAGAATACTAAATGCCCTTTTGGTGAAAAGGTAAAGCCTTGCCTGTGTGCAACAACCTCTGCTTTGTGCGGTGTGATGGTGGCTAAGAATTTAGGGTATAGCAAGGTTATTATGAAAAGGACCATAGCAAAAGGGGCTAGTGAATGCCTGATTTATATTCATTTAAAGAAAACAGAAGATAAAGGAAAAGCAGATGAGTATGCTAGTGTTTGAACTTCTTCTTCAACATATTCTCGACATAAGCAGGAACCATACCATTAAGCTTGGCTCCTAAACAAGCTGCTTCTTTTACAATAGTAGCACTAAGATAAGAGTACATGCCACGAGTCATAATGAAGATAGTCTCTATATTTCGGTCTAGTTTTCTGTTCATCAGAGCCATTTGAAACTCTGAGTCAAAGTCAGATACGGCCCTTAAGCCCCTGATAACAGCAGTTGCCTTTTTCTTTTTTGCAAAATCTATTAATAATCCTGAGAAATGATCAATCTCAACATTTAAACCTTTTGTTGAGCTTTCAAGCATATCTTTTCTTTCTTTAACGCTGAATAGGTATTTTTTGTTTGGGTTTTCACCTACTGCGATTATTACTTTATCGAAGATTTTTAGGGCTCTCTTTAGAACATCTAAATGGCCGTTTGTTACCGGGTCGAATGAACCTGGGTAAATAGCTAGTTTTGTCATTTTTTAATAATCTTTTCTACTTGTTTTTTTGTATAATCTAAGCTCTTTGAGTTATCTACAGTTATATCTGCATATTTAAGCTTTTCTTTTTGGGATAGTTGGGATTTGAGTATGTTATTTATCTCTTTTTTGGTGTATTTTTTCTTTTTTGATAGTCTTTTTAACTGCTCTTTTTTATTGATTTTTACTACAATCAACTTATCAACCAGGTTTAATGCTTTTACTTCGATAAGCAAGGCAGCGTCTATTACAATGTTTTTTCCTTTTGCTGATTTGATTTCCCTAATTATTGCCGGATGGAGCATTTTGTTTAGTTTGATTAATGCTTTATGATCATAGAAAACAATGTTTTTTAGTTTTTTTCTGTCTATTTTATTATTAGTTAATATACCTTTACCAAATGCTTTAATTATTTTATTTTTGATTGGTGGTTTGTCTAATAGTTTATGGCCTATTTGGTCTGCGTTTATATGTTTATAGCCGTGCTTAGCAAATAGCTTGGCCACTGTTGTCTTTCCTGAGCCAAAGACTCCTGTTATGCCTAGTTTCATATTAAAGAATAAGAATGATGAGATATATAAAATTAGCTGTTTTTATAATGAATCTAACTGCACATCCATTCTTTTAGCGTATGGCTCTAACTTTGCAAGATGATTATCCATCCATTTATTGAAGTACTTCATAACCTCTTTTGAATCACATTTGTCAAATATGTTGAGATAATGTTTTAAGTGAATCTTCTGATCTGAATAAGATTTTGCAACTTCTATAAATAGACTCGCCATCTCCTTTAAATCAACAAGTTGTTCTTGGTCAAATCCTTTATTTCCCAGGGTCCCTTGCTCAAATGCTTGATTAATTGCCTGAATGCCGGTGTTTATTCTCTCTGCTATTGGTTCCAATATCATTCTTTGATATAATCCACTGTATTTGTCCAACCGTTTTGTGCCTGGTTCCTTAAACATGTCATATAATTCAGACCATTTCTTGCGTATACTGTTAAATGACTCCCTGATTATTTTTTGAGTGTCACCATTCTGGCCATTTAAGTATCTTTCTATCTCTAGGAGAGATATATCTAAATACATTGGAGAATGCAAAAAGCCAATTGGAATATTAGCTTCCATTAATCCTAGCCTATCTTCTAGCTGATCCTTTTTCATAGTTACTGGTAAGCGTTTGTTTTCCATTTTCAAAATTAACAATTGTAAACTTTATTACCTAGAAGAACACAATTCTATTTAAAAACCTTATTAAAAACCAATTCTTTGACTTCTTTAGGCCATTTTTCAATGTCTTTTTTGTATTTATGCGCTGCATCTATAAACTGCTGGCTGAATTCTTTATCGCCTTCGATTACATTAACAATTTCTGATTTTGCGAAGGCTGGAACTCTTTTTAGATTATAGGCCTGCATTTTTAATTTTTCTTTTTTAACATCTTTAACTTCAATCAATTTCTTTTCTGCTTTATCCCATTCATCATGGTAGCTAAAATCCTCTTTCTTAATGCCTTTCTTGCTTCCAATCTTTGCGAGTACCATAGTGTGCATTCTTTTAAGAAATTCCATCTTGTCTTCCATTTTCATGATGTCAGTATGGCCTTGTGTAACTAGGTTTAAAGCAAATGGTGAAGGCAAAGAGCTATGTATCTCTTCAACCTTTATTTTCTTCTTTTCAATATCTTCAATAACGTTTTGAGTGTTTTCAATGTTCATCAAATCCTCTAAAACTTCTCTACGGGCTTCTTTCAAGATTGAGAAATTTTGTGAGATTCTTCTTACTGCGCTTAATAAAATCATTGAAGAAACCTGCTGCCTTCCTACTCCTTTCTTTCTGCCTTTGTAGTTTCTTAGTATCATCAAGGCTCTGGTAGCACAATGCCTAAACCTTCGTTTTAGGACTTCTGCTTTGTCTATTGCCATTTCCATTATTTTCAGTAAATCCTTGCTCTTAAGCATCTTAAAAGCCCTCATAACATCAACTTTACCCATTGTCTTAACGTAAAATCCATTATCACTGATTCCTATTTCAACATCCTTATGTTGGGTCCTTCCGATAGCAAATCCTATAGCCCTGCTTAAACAATCATTAACACGCCTGCCAAATAAAGAGTGGAATATAGAATATCTAAATCCTTTTTCATCAGTATAATGCTCTACAATAATTCTTGTGTTAGATGGTATTGTGGAATAGTTATGCTGCTCGTAGAAATAATTATACAATGACTCAGCAGCATTCTTATCTACATACACATAATCATTGATAAATTTCAGGATTTCTTTTTTGGACTTGTTGTAGCAGAATTTTTGTCCTAGTAATTTTCTGAATTTTCCAATGTCAACAGCTAAATCATAACTTAAAGGCAGCATCTCTGAAAACCATGAAGGTATTGTTGGAGGCCTGCTGACAGAAGCTCTCACTTGTGCAACCATGCCTCTACTGAATTTATACTCATAGACATGCCCTCCTAATGTAAAAATGTCTCTGGGTTTCATCCTTTCTAAAAAAGATTCTTCAATATACCCTACGGTCTGGTCTCCAACTTTGACTGTAACTCTTATTTGGTCAGGTATTGTCCCGATGTTAGTCATGTAAATAACACGCCCCATTTTTCCTCTTCTTCCAATCATTTTTGTTTCTTCATCATACCATATTTTTGCATAAACATGCCTGTCTTCTAATGAGATATATTTTCCAGCAAGATAATCAATAACATCCATGAAATCTTTTCTTGTTAGATTTCTGTAACAATAAGAACCTTTCACTAATTTGAACAAATCTTCAATATGAATCTGTTCCTGTATTGCAATGCCATCAATCTGTTGAGCTAAAACATCTAAACAATTTGTTGGGATATGGATGCTGTCAATCTTTCTTTCAATTGCGTCTTTTAGGAGAACTGCACACTCAACTAAATCATCTCTGTCTAAAACAATGATTCTTCCTTTTGTTTTTTCATGCATCTTATGGCCTGACCTTCCAATTCTTTGTAATGCTCTTGCTACTGATTTTGGGGAGCCTAAGCAAATGACTAAATCAATATAACCAATATCTATGCCTAGCTCTAAAGAAGTTGAGCAGACAACAACCTTCAGTTTTCCTTCTCTTAATCTTGTTTCTATATCCAGCCTTGACGTTTTGCTTAATGAACCATGATGTGCTCCGATATTCTCTAAATAATTCTTAGGGAACTTTTCTTTTAGGTGATGTACAACACGCTCTGTTGCAGACCTTGTATTTGTGAATATTAAGGTAGTTTTGTGGTCTTGAATTAATTTATCCATAAGAACGTACATTGAATCGTGCATCAAGCCATACTCTTCTCCTATTAGATTCTTTACAGGGCTCAAAACCTTTAGGTCCATTTCTTTGATGAACTGAACATTAATTATCTTGCAGTTTCTTGGTTTTCCATCTTCATATCCTACAAGAAATTCTGCAACCTCTTTTAATGGTGAGATAGTAGCAGATAACCCAATTCTGGTCATATGTGGTGATAAAGCACCTAAACGCTCTATAGACAGGGACATATGAACTCCTCTTTTGTTTTCTGCTAAAGCATGGACTTCATCGCAGATAAACCAATCTACATGCTTTAAGTGCTCTATGAATTTTGGTGAGCTGAGAAGTATTGCCAAAGATTCTGGTGTTGTTATTAATATATGAGGTGGTGTTTTTAACATCTTTGTTCTTTCTTTTTGTTCTGTATCTCCTGTTCTGACTGCTACTCTAATTCCTAGCTCTTTTCCTGCTATTTTTTCTATTTGCTCTAATGGCTCTTTTAGGTTTCTGCTGATATCGTTGTTTAGAGCTTTCAATGGAGAGACATATACACAATATATCCTGTCTTCTAAAATGCCCTTTACAGAAGAGTCTACTAACTCGTTTAGGATGGAGAGAAAGCCAGTTAAGGTTTTGGTAGCGCCTGTTGGTGCACTTACTAGGATGTTATTCCTTGAGTGAATCTCCATAACCCCATACAATTGAGGTAGGGAGAAAGACTTGAATCTAGAGAAAAACCACTTCTCAACGATTGGGTTGAGAATTTTCTTTATCTGTTCTTGTTTGTAAGGTTCTTTGGCGAATTTAATCATGCTATAGGGTAGTAGAAATCTGTTTTTAAAGGTTGGGTTTAATAGGTTTAGCCGATAGGTTTTTAAATAATATGTTATTTACATCAAAAAAAGAAAGGGGTGTATATCACTCCAGAGAGTTCTGGAGGAATAAGAAAATGGATGTTATAAAAGACAGACGTGGGCCTCCTCCTGAAGTTAAACAAGGTACAGGAGTTATACTAATAGCAACTCCTAATATTCAGGAGGTTATAAAGTACGGCCTTAGGCCTGAGAAAGATTTGCCCCATGTACAGGAATTACTGAATTTGACTGAGTTAGGGATAGAGCAATTAGAAAGCTATCTTCTTTTTTATCAAAATCCAGAAGGAAGTAATAGGGCAGGTTATGAAACCAGGATTATTTCTCATACAGGTGTAATGGGGGGCAGACCAATTCAGGACCTTTTTGAAGCAACAGAAGATCTTAAACATATGGGGGCAATATATTTGGATGCACCAAAATCTGGACACGTTATGGAAACAGAGAAACTAGCCTCAAGACAACTAGGTTATTCACATAAACCTTTAGTTATAACTTCAGAGCCACTACTTAATGTGGTGAATGACGCCTTTATAGAAATGGGTTGTAAGATAATTAATAAATAAAGTTTCTATTAATAAGTTCTAAAACTCTTATAAGCTATGGTTTAAGCTGGTTTTCTGGTTTTTGGGTATATAATTACTAGTAAGTAGTAACGAAAACGTAACATTTAAATATAAGCTCATCTTAGGGTATTAAGCTATGAAAGATATAATGTTACACCAATACAGTGAATTTGGAGAGGTGAACCTATAATGAACGTATTAATAGCTGATGATGAAGATGATGTTAGAAGTAACTTTGTAAATCTCTTTGAAATGCATTATAAGGATGTTCATATTATAGAGGCAGATACAGTCCCTAGATTAGTAGAGGAAGTAACAAAAGGAGTACATAATGGAAATCTCGATCTCATCTTAGCAGACATCCATATGTCTGACGAGAAAGATGCTTTTGGATCATATATAGTTCCTAGATCCTATATACCATTAAAAGACATTCCAGAGGTTGGAGATAGTATCCCTGTAATATTTCTTACAGGAGAGGAATCACAAAAGGTTGACGGCATTTCCTTGAAAGAAACTATTCTTAAATCATTCGAAGGAAGAGATAAAATTGCTTGTTATCAAAAACCTGTAGACTACAAACAAATTGAAGAAGCAATCAAATCGTTTTCTTGATTAGAATTAATCAGAAAATCTAACTAAAATCAAAACTCTTCATCAACCTTCTTAATATACTCTTTAACCCTGGAAGTTATAGAAGTAAGCAGGAATTTCTCAATCTTTTCTTCAAAGATTTCTTCCAGTTTGGCCTTTTCGTTCATCCGGTAGTTATTGGCAACCTTTTCTAAGATGAAGATATCCCTTAATCTTTTTAACTGTCTTCTTATGTTGGAAGAAGCAATGCCTAACATAGGCAGCTTATTATTTTTTCTTTCTGCTATTACTAATTTTTCAATCTCTTCAGAAGATAATTCTTTTTTCTCTTTTAACAAAACATGAAGAACATCAACAATGACGTCTCTGGAATCACCTGGCTGCAATAAGCTTAGGGACAAGCAAAGCTTTCTGATTAAGTCCCTGCCTCTGAAGTTCTCTGGCTTTTCATACTTTCTTAGAGAGATTTCGGCAAGAGGTACGTCTCTGCTTATTGTTTTAGGCATAAAAGGTTTAAGAATTAACTAATATTTAATGGTTTTGATTAGATTTTACTCAAAAACAATTCAAAACTCTTGCCTTTGACTTTTTCTTTGCTGTTTTTTTTGAATTTAGCCTTAGGAGAACTTTCAGAAATAGTTAGGGTTTTAGCTCCTACTTTCTCGCTTATAGGCTCTTTGAATTTGCTTAGGTCAAGCTCGGTTTTAATGAATAAGTTAATTCGGTCTTTTTTCTCAAGGCCTGATGTTTTTCTTAGACTTTGTATTCTACGCATAACTTCTCTGGCAAAGCCTTCTGCTTCTAACTCCGGGGTTAGCTCTTTGTCCAGATACAATAAGCCTCCACGGAATTCTGATTCCTGGTATTGTTCTGGAACGGTTCTTTCTATAGTTAGGTGCTCTTTAACAACATTGAGTTTTGCTCCGTCAATATTAACTTCGAATTTTCCATCTTTTTCTATATCAGATAAAAGGGAATCAGGGCTTTCCTTTGAAATCTTAGCAGCTATCTTTGGAGCTAATTTGCCAAAGTCAGGGCCTAGCTTTCCAAAGTCAGCCTTTACTTTTTGCTTAATACCAGGCATTGTTTCCTGGATTTTAATTTCCTTTACATTTGTCTGGGTTTTGATTATTCCTTCTAATTTTTCAACTGCTTTTAATATATCTTTGTCTTTGCTTGTAATAGTGACTTCCTTTATAGGCCATCTTATTCCTCTTTGGAGCTTTTCTCTTCCTGCCAGAATAGATTGGGTAACATTCTGTATAATAGATATGTTCTTCTCTAATTTATTATCAATGTCTTTTTCTATGTGCTCAGGCCAGTTATGCATGTGAATACTTTGTTCTTTTAGATTGAAAACGTCTTTTAGGTCAAGATAGATCTTTTCTGTTATGAATGGCATGATTGGAGCACTAAGTTTTAAAGTTTCGAAAAGAACAGAATAGATAACTGAAATTACCAGTTCTTTTTCTTCTTTTGTTCCTATAGCTGACTTTTCCCTTGTTAACTGGATATAGGTCCTGCTTAATTCCAGGTAAAGCTCTTCAATTAACCATGGAACTTCGTTTAGTTTGTATTGTTCGAATAGTTCAGTAACTTTCTTTATTGTTGAGTTTAATTTTGATAAGATATATTTTTCTTCTATAGAGCATTTTTTCTTATCAATTATCAATTTTTTAACATCAATCTTATTGTTTTTAACCAAATCAATAAGGTATTTGTGAATATTCCAAAGAACAGTCAGATTTTTATGCTTGATTTTAGTATCTTCCATATTATAATTAATATCCAGTCCAGGGTTTGCTCCGCCTATCATATAATAACGCAAAGTATCTGCTCCGAACTTATCTATGACTTCATAAGGGGAGATTATATTTCCTAATGATTTTGACATCTTTCTCCCTTCTGTATCCTGAACAAAACCATGCATATAGCAGGATTTGTAGCTGTGTTTTTCCATAGAAACCATTGAAGCTACTAATAACAGATTAAACCATCCTCTGATTTGGTCTTTTCCCTCTAATATAAAATCAGGAGGCCACATCTTTTTGAATAAAGCATCTTTCTGAGGGTAATCTAAGCAAGTCCATGAGGTTGTGCCAGCATCTATCCATACATCTAATATATCAGGAATTCTTTTTTTTACGCTGCCGCATTTGCATTTAATCTCAACTTTGTCTATATATGGCCTATGCAGGTCTTTTGGGACAGTTTTGGCTAATTTTTTTAATTCGGCTATTGAGCCTATAACAACATAATCCTGGCATTTGTCACATTTCCATATCGGTAAGGGAGTTCCCCAATATCTTTGACGGGTAATTCCATTATCCCTTAAATTGTCAAGCCATGAATCAAACCATTTAGAGCCTGCCCAGTCAGGTATCCATAGAACTTTCTTATTAAGAGCCCTCATCTTTTCTTTTAGGTCTTCAATTTTGAAGAACCACTGCTTTGTTGTTCTGAAAACAACAGGCCCATGGCATCTCCAGCAATGCGCATATTCATGCTCTACAGGCCTTATGGCTAAAAGTGAACCTTTCGTGTCTAATTCATCTATGAACTTTTTGTTGTCCCCTTTGGCACTCCAGCCTGAGAATTTTCCCATTGAATTATCATAGTTTCCGTTTTCATCTAAAGTATTGAAAGGAAGAATTCCATATCTATGCCCTATTTCATAATCTTCTGGGCCACAGCCAGGAGCGCAATGCACTAAACCAGAGCCTGATGTAGTATCAACGTATTCTTTTGATAATAAAATAGTATGGATGTTTTTGCTTTTCTTCTTAAGTTTAGCATAATCTATCTCGTCTTTGAATGGATGCTGGTATTCAGTTCCCTCTAATTTCTTTCCTTTAAATTCTTCAATAATATCAAATTTCTTATCAACTGAGCTGATAAAAACATTAGCTAATTTCTTAGCAACAATCCAGACTTCATTATCTACTTTTGCTTTTACGTAATCCTCTTCTGGGTTGACCATCACTCCCAGATTATACGCTATTGTCCAGGGTGTTGTTGTCCAGATTATGAGATATTCATTTTTCTTAGTCTTGAACTTTAGGAAGATGGAGTTATCTGTTACGTTTTTATATTCTAATTCATGCTTTGCCAGGGAAGTTGAGCATTTAGGGCACCAGTGCATTACCTTTTCTCCTTCGTATAGGCGCTTATTTTCATGCGCTTTTTTGACTAACCACCACTCTCCTTCCATAAACTCATTCTTTATAGACTGGTAAGCATTTTTGAAGTCCATCCATATGCCCATTCTTGAAAAGTCAATGTTCATCATATTCATATTTGATATGCATAATTTCTTGCATTCTTCTATGAATTTCCCAATACCCAGTTTTGGGATTTCGTCTTTGTTTTTCATGCCTAGTTTTTCCATTACTTTGTGGGCTGTAGGAAGGCCATGCATATCATAACCTGCCCTGTCCCAGACATCAAGGCCTTTCATTCTCCTGTATCTAAGAACAGAGTCTTTTAGAGATTTGTTCCAGGCAATGCCTAAGTGAATCTTTCCAGAAGTGTAAGGTGGGCCATCTAAGAAATAATAAGGCTTTTCTCCTTTGTTTTTGGCCTTAACTTTAGCATAGGTTTTGTTCTTTTTCCAAAGTTCAAGGATTTCTTTTTCTATCTCTAGTGCGTTGTAGTTTTGAATCATATTAGTCTAAGAGAAGGGGTTTTATTTATAAAATTATTGTTCTATATGTGATTCTCTAAGATTATCATATGGGCTTTTGATCTTTATCATCTTAGGGCAGGCAGTATGAACATAGACCATTGAGGTTTCAGGGCTATTGTGGCCTAATAATCCTTGAAGGGACTGTATGCTATAGCCATTCTCAATTATGTGCGTACCAAAACAATGTCTTAATGTATGAGGGTGGATATTCTTATTGATATCGGCTTCTTTCCCTGCTTTTTTTACAATCTTCTGAATTGACTGCGTAGTTAAGTGTCCATTGCGACCTTTAAAGATATATCCCTCATAATCCAGTTCTTTAATCCATTCCCTTAACTCATCTTTTAGATTTTCTGCGATTATGAAAATCCTATCCTTATCACCTTTGCCGTGCCTTACCCACCCATAACTATTCTCTAAATCCAAATCCCTTACTCTTAAATTGGCAACCTCACTTACCCTTAGTCCTGCTGCATACATCATTGCAACAATAAGCTTATGCTTAGAATTTTTTATAACATTCAGCAAATCAATAATCTCATTTCGATTTAAAACAACGGGCAGTTTCTTTGGGGTTTTGGAGTATCTGATATTTAGTCTCCATCTTTTATTTAATACCCATTCTACTAGGAATTTTACAGAATTCAAAGCAACATTAAGCGTATTGCCTGATAGATTCCTATCAGAAAGATGCTCGATAAATGCTTTTACATCTTTTTTCGTAATCTCAAAATGATCCTTTTTAGTAAACTTAAAGAATTTCTTAATCCAGTAAACATAAGAAGTAATAGTTCTATTGCTCAATCTTCTCCTGAATCCTTCTTTTTTTACAGCATAAATCACATCTAACATTTTTACACCTTATCATTAAGATATGTTCCTTTAAATACCCTACGGCTGGTTGGCAAGTGGCAAGTGAACCATGGATTTCGACTCCGTAAGCCCTGTAGATTCTAAATTTTAAGGAATAGGGGTTGGCAAGTGAACTAGGAACTGCCCCAAATTTCTAATCTACCAGTAGATACGAAAAATTGCACTGCAGAATTCTAAATTTGGACGTTTTAATCCCCATAACTGCCAGATTTAGCCATTTACTCATATAACTTGTTAGTTCCAATATTACTCGGCTTTAAATTTAAATCAATTTAGTCTCATTTCATTCGAATTGATTAGAAAGCCTGCGTCATACTCTGCACTCATCTATTTCGCTTCGCTACATAGGTTCGCTTGTCCTCGTTCACAAGCTCACGATGGAGAAACTAACAAGTGTTATACTCAATTTTTTGCCTTTTATTAAAATAAAAATTCTAAAGAATTACAGCAAAAAACTTCTTCGGCAAGCCTCAGACTCTTAACAGAGGAGTATAACATTGTTATACTCAATTTTTTGCCTTTTATTAAAATAAAAATTCTAAAGAATTACAGCAAAAAACTTCTTCGGCAAGCCTCAGACTCTTAACAGAGGAGTATAACATTGTTAAATACAATAAAATTCTTACTTTTTGGAAGGGGGTTTCCTAAATTAGTGAAAGGGGCGTTTTTTAGACGATGAAATGGTTGTGACAAATTAAATAAGACTTTTTATTTCCTTCCCAATCCTTGTAACTTCGCTTATGGGTATTTCTGAAATGCCTTGCTTCCAGAAACCGGCAAGATACTCGCCAAGCAACTTACATTCAACCCCTTTAGCTGTAACCAAGTTAATATCAATCACTGTCCCAGTTTTCCACAAATCAGAAATAATTTCTGCGTCGGCCATAGAAACAGACCCATCACAATTAAAATCATAAGTGCTAATATGAACTTGAACTTCCTTACCAATACGCGTAACTTCAGAGATCGGCATTTCACTAATTCCTTCACGCCATAAGTCTCCAAGATATTGACCAAACTTTTTACACTTTTTTCCTTCGCCTGTAACTAACTTAATATCTATTACAACTCCTGTCTTCCAGAATTCTGAAACGATATTAATATCATCCATTGATATTGATGAATCACAGTTAAAGTCTAATGATTTTACTTCAATTGGTTCTATGATTTGACAATTATTATTTTCATCAATTGGTCCTAAAGAAGGATTTGAATCATCACAATCTTTTTCAGGTTGGCAAGATTCAGGACATGTACTTGGTTTGTCTTCCCCTATGTCCCATATGCAATAACCGTCATTATCCTCATCCTCACAGGTAATTTCAACATGGTCACAGTTGTAGCAGCCACTATGTTGTGGATCATGCATAAACATCGGCCACTCTAAGTTAGCATCAACATCACCAGATAGATCCCACGCATAAATATAACCTTCAACTCCACTGTAACTTGTAACAACCATTTCTAATTTGCCATCACCATCAATATCCCCTACTGCAGGGGTTCCATAAGAATTTCCACTAATCAATTTAGGGAATCCATCCATATTTGTTCCGTCATCTTTAAACACGTAAACCATTCCACAATAATTGCTAATAAGAACTTCTTGGTCACCAGAACCATCTACATCGGCAATAGATACACCATTCTCAAGCCATTCTGAATAAGTACCCTGTGGTGGAATAAATTGGTTTCCACATCGGTCTGTTTTCAATTCAATTTGGGTTTCACTATTTAGAACTATTCTGGAAAAACGTTTTACCCCACGAGCAATATCTAATTTTGGATTATCATCCATTTGCGCAAAAGCAATAGCCTCATTACCTGATCCACCTGAAGGGCATGATTGGATTGTACCTTCAAAACCAGATACATTAAACACAAGTAAAGAACAGCCAGAATGCGCAATGACAATTTCCATATTATCATCATTATCTACATCTCCAGCAATTATATCACCCGGCGTATTTAAATTATACTCATAGACTTCATGTAACCCAACGGGCCAACCAGATAAAAGAGCCCCTTCATTAGTATATCCATACAAATAATAATCCTGAACATCTCCATCTCGAAAATGACCCAAATGGAATATCTCTTTTTCACCATCACTATTCATATCAACTGCCATGAGACCAGAAGAACCATAAAACCCCTCATATTCACCAGGGAGGGGATATTCAATAACAAAAAGTTGATTAAGATCATTATCAAAAATAACAATACCTTCATCTCTTGTTTTCAAAAGAAGTTCATTTTTACCATCATTGTTAATATCTTCTACATAGGCATTCTTCAAAATCCAGGATCCTATTATCTCCTCAGAGATAGGAAAACCATTAACAACACTTCCATCATGATGCCATGCGCTGGCTCCTGCGATTATTTCCATATCTCCATCTCCATCCCAATCAACAACAATCGGAGTTGTTGGGAAAACATTATTTAACATTTCTCTTTCCCATAAAAGATAGGGTTGACCTCCATCGAATGTATACACCTCTAACATATCATAAGTAAATGGAGGAGTTCCCCAAGCATAATTACTCCTGGCATTCAAAACTATTATCTCATCTTTTCCGTCGTTATTGATGTCATAAAGAGTTGGTGAAGTCCATATGGGTTCTGTAGTGATAGGAAATCCAGATGTCAATTTATCAAGATAAATATTTTCAAGAAATTTCTGCTCAACTACTCCATCGTGATATATGGTTGCCCTGAATCTTAAAAAACCAGCATTACCTATAGTGCCACCTGCCAAAACACCCCTTAATTCATTTCCAATTATTTCAGTTGAAATGCCAATATCAGACCATGTACCATTTTCAAAGGAATATTCCAGAATGAAATCATCGATAGTAAGGTTATAGTTATTTATGAAACCAACCTCCACATCATTTTTAAAAGAAACGTGATTTGGAAAATCAATAGGCTCAAACTTTTTCAATATAAAAAAAGCATAATCTTTATATGTTGATTTATCCTTAACAGATGTTAATCTTAGATAATATGCATCGTCAGCAACTGATTTAAGACGTAAAGTAGCCAAAACTTCACCACTACCAACATTATTTGGGCTATCAATTAAACTCCAATTATCTTCCATAAATGTATCCCCCGAGGTGTAAGACAAGGAATACGAACTAAAGTTTCCAATATCTATTCTACCTATAATGTTAAGCTCAAGAGCGTCTTGAATAACAGAACTTAATGTTACCTTGGGTGGCGTTACTATAGACAAGCTAGAAAGTACAGAATCTAGTACCTTAATCCTTCCATGGCCCTGTGTAAGTGGAGCATAACTCAAATCTACAGCATTATTCTTAAAAGCAGTTTTTATTTCTTCGGGACCCCAATCAGGACGCGCTTGTTTTAGTAAAGCAGCAGCACCAGCAACATGTGGGGTTGCCATCGATGTTCCTGAAATTGCTGTATGTTCGGTATCAATACATTCAGATGATTGCCAGGCATTTTCCCACTGTGCAGAACAAATATTTACTCCAGGAGCTAAAATGTCTGGTTTAATAATACTTTCCACTTTACCTGCTTCATTTTGCCAAATAACGGGTCCTTTTGAACTGAATTGTGCTATTACATCAGTTTTATCAGTTGCTCCAACTGTAATAGCTTTTCTCGCTGTCCCTGGGCTACCTATGGTTTGATAATAAGGTCCATCATTTCCAGCAGCTATTACAGCAATTACTCCATTATCAACTGCAACATCAATTGCCTGGCTCTGAGGATCATCCGGATTTCCAGGCCCGCCTAAACTCATACTGATAACATCAACATGATCTGAAAAATCACCGTCATCATTGGGATCAACTGCTCTTTCAATTCCAGCAATAACCCAACTAAAAGAACCACTCCCACCCGAATCTAGAACCTTATAAGCAAATATTTTAGCATCTGGAGCAACTCCCTTTAAAACTCCATTCCCAGCAGCAGTTCCTGCTACATGTGTCCCATGACCATTGTCATCCATTGGATCCGCATCATCATTAACAAAATCATAACCACCCACAACTTTACAACTTGCTCCAAAACAACCACCCAAATCGGCATGTGTGTAATCAATACCTGTATCAATAATGGCAATAGTAACCCCCTTTCCAGTTAGACAGGATTCTTCATTTCCAAGATAATCATCACTCCCTCCAATAGAACAATAATCTCCATTTTTATCTAATTCCCATACATCGTCTGCATTAATTAGCGGTACTGAATCCATCAATGTCGCTTTCACTAATGTATTGGGATATACCTCTTTTACTTCTTCTATCTGCTTAAGTTTTTGTGCTTCTATATCTGAAATATCTAGTGTAATTCCATTAAAAACATTAGTAAATTCATTCAAGACCTGAATTTCAGTTGTTTGAGATTGAGCTGTGACTGCTCCTTTCACTAAGTTTTTATTTAATTTTTCCTTAATTTTGTATTTTATCTTTTTATTTTTCGCTTTTAAATTACTTTTGTAGTTTAATATATGAGAATTTAAATCCTCTTCCTCTTGGCTATTTAATTTCACTTCATCTTTTTTCATGCTTTTCAATTTATTTGTTCTTTCACTAAGCACAGGCTCATCCTTGAATTGAATTATGTAGCCCCTATAGTCTGGCTGTGGGGCATTACCTGGAATAGTATTCTTATTCACAGCTCCAACATTCTTTGATGGTTCATCATCAACTTCAATGGCCTTTCCAGCAGTCTCTAACCCACAACCACTAAAAACAATAATCAGAATGATAAAACCAATAAAATAAGTCTCTTTTCTCATAATATAAACATTTTATAACTATTATAAATATCTTGCCATTCTACACACTATTTGCCCCAACTTAAAAGTATTTCTAGAAAACTCTACGAGCTAGATAAAAAGGTTGGGGCAAATTCAATGGATTTAAATAGAGAATGTTATTTGTATAGTATAAAACATATATATTGGAGGAATGATAATATGAAAAAAATATTTTTTATTTTATCAGTGTTTTTCTTATTTTCAGGTATGATTTATGCTGAAGATGATTCTAACAAAGCGTGGCATGAAGATTTGATGATTTCTGATAATCTTGAGAAAAATTCTGTGAATCCTATTTTGCTTTCTGATTCTAAAGGCAACTTACATGCTATATGGGAAGATAATAAAGATGGAATTTTTAGTATTTTATATAGAAAATTTAATGGAAAAAACTGGGGAAACATAATAAGATTAAGTGATAGTTCAAAATATTCTAGGGTTCCTTTAGCAACAATAGATAAATCCGATAATATTCATTTGATTTATATGCAAAACAAGGTAAATGATAAGGGTGATATCTACTACAATATATTTTATACAAAGATGAATAACCTAACACATGGTCCTTTTCTCCTTTTAGAAGAGAATTTTTTTCCAGGAACTTGGAAAGCATACAAAGATATGGTTGTGGATGACTCTGGGATAATTCATACTATTGGGGAAAGGTATTTGAAATTTAATGATGCGGGCGAACTTTTAGAACAAAATACTGAAATAAAAGGACAATCCATCTCAAAAGATAAGGCTGGAAATGTATATATTGTTAAACTACAAAATAAAAGAAAAGGGAGTTTATGGGAATCTATAATTTCAATTAAAAAATGGGATGGGAGTAATTGGGAATCACTTGAATTAAAAGAAACAGAAGATAGGTATATGGGATTCCCTTGGCTTAATGATATTAATATAGGGAGTGATAACGAGGGGGATATTTATTTAGTTTATACAAGCCAACTTCCTAAGAGAGGATTGTATTTGAGAAAGTATGATGGAAATAGTTGGAGTGAAAGAGAAACCATATTTAGTGTCGAGCCATATACTTATCAAATAAATTCTCCAAAATTAATGGTCGATTCAAAGAAAAATATTCATGTAGTATTCCAAATGACTGATTTCAAAAATAATTTTGGTTATAATCCTGATTGTAGTGCTAATGAAGAATTATTTCGTATAATGTATGATTCATCTCAAGAAAAATGGATGGAACGGGAGAGAATAAGCGAAGGAGATAGAGTGTCTTGGCATCAATCTTTAGCAATTGACTTAAATGATAATCTACATGTAATCTGGGAAGATACAAGAAATAATAGAGGAAGTGAGCCTCCATGTGATAAAAATTGGATTGGTTATTTTGAGATTTATTATGATAGTTTTTCTGCCGATAGCATTTTATCCTGCCAACCAGGAGATACAAAAAAATATCAATGTCCTGATGAGACAGAAGTCTCGTGGTGTGATTGCAATACTCAAGGTCTTTGGGTTTGTGTTAACTCTCCTGAAAATGCTTGCCCAATAGTCAATCCTCCAACAACTATAACATCATCACAAGGTCAAGTTACTTCTGGAGACTCCACTATCAATTGTGGAGATAGCCTCTGCCAGAATTGGGAATTAACAAAGACTCATCCAGGTTATTGCCCGCAAGACTGTAAAGGGGATACTACAGCTTCACCAGAACCAGAGGTCTGTGATGGCTGTCTAATTGATGCAGGTTGTGTTCCAGTTGGTAACAGACTAAACAATGAATATTGCGATATAAGTAATGAATTTGTTCAACAAAAATTCGATAAAGCAGCATGCAATAATAATTTTGAATGTGAAACTAACTTATGTACTAAGAACAAATGTTCAAGCCCAAATCTCATACAAAAAGTAGTAAAATGGCTGAAAAGTATTTTTTGATAACTTCCTCCCACTTTAATATTTTTTTAAAATAGTCTTACGAGTTTAATGAAAAAACGCCCCTAGATATATTTACCAAATTGGGCTTCGCCCTTGATGAACGGAAACCCCCTAAAATATAGTCTGCTTCGCAGGATTGATTAAGTAAGAATTTACTTTTCGGAATTTTTTTGCTTCGCAAAAAACCGCCTTGCAGGCTATTCCTCGTCCTACGGAGTATTTAACAAGTGTTAAATACAATAAAATTCTTACTTTTTAGAAAGGGGGTTTCCTAAAATTGTTAAAGGGGCGTTTTTTACTCGATGAATAGGTTGGGGCAAATCGAATGATTTAAATATAAGACATTATTTGTATAGTATTAAACATATATCTTGGAGGAATGAAAAAATGAAAAGGACTTTAACATTAATTCTAGTTTTTATCTGTGTGTTACCAATAGTATACTCTCAAGAAGGAAGTTCTGTCACAATTAAAGATGCAATAAACCAAATAAATGATGAGCTAACAGGTGAAGACAAATTATTTTATATATTCAACCGAGCTGATGAAGGCGCATTTATCGCAGTACTTCAATTATTCCAGCCAACGATGACCAAAAATAACCTTGTAGAGCAACAAATCGTAAAATCAACTGAAGATGAAATATCATCAACTGATTTACAAAGTAGAAATGTTGTTGTGTTTGGTGGACCATGTGCAAACAGGTATTGGAGCGAATTCTCCGATGAAACTTGTGAAACTTGGTCTTATGAACCTGGACAATCGGTAGTCAAAGTTGTGGACAATGATGGTTATCTCGCTCTATTAATCGCTGGAACTGATTTAAAAGATACAATGGAGATTGCAAGATTAGTTATCCAGTATAACATAAAATCAGAGTTAAATCAAAATAGTTACTTATACAGTAGTGCATCCAAAAGATTTAAAGATGTGGAAGTGAAATGCGAGAAAGATTTTCAATGCCTCCCATTTCTTTTCAACGCAGAATTTACCTATAAAAAAGGAGATTATGAATATGCAATTACTCTTACAGACCTAGACGAAAAGAATAACCTAGCAACTTTCTATCTCAATGGAGACCCTCATTCATTGGAATTGGGAGAATCTATCACAGAGAATGGAATTACTATTACACCATATGAGATTAGTTATGATCCTATTACAACCAAACCAAGATGGGTCCAGATTCATTTTAGTGAATCAATGGAAGGCTTTAAATCTTTTAACGGACCTGTTTACTTACAGAAAAACTGCATGAAAACTCCTACTTGGAGTACCAGTGGTTTTGAAATAGGAACAAGACAAATTCTATACTTGTTTGATACTGATAACACATTTGATGGTATAGTCCATTCAGTAAGTGGAAGTACGGTTGATATGACTCTCAATGGAAAAAGATACAGCAGAATCCGTCAAGGAGACACTCTAGATACCATAGGCGGATATCGCGTGTATTTAGATGAAATCCTTACTGACTCACTCTATGATACAAAACAAATATTTCTTTGTTTTGAATAAATTTTTTCTTTTTATATTTGCCCCAACCCTTAATGTATTCCTAAAAATATCTACGAGCTAGATAAAAACGCCCCTTGATGTATTAACTAAATTGGGCTTCGCCCTAGAAAACGGAAACCCCCTAAATATAGTCTGCTTCGCAGGATTGATTAAAAGTAAGAATTTTACTCGAAAAACATATTATCTCCATTTATGTAAACTTAAATTCCGAAATTATGTTTTTCGGTTTTCTTCGAAAACGTATTTAACAATAGTTATACTCAATTTTTTGCCTTTTATTAAAATAAAAATTCTAAAGAATTACAGCAAAAAACTTCTTCGGCAAGCCTCAGACTCTTAACAGAGGAGTATAACATTGTTATATTCAATTTTGGTCATCACAACATTTAAATAATAGATAATCAATATGCATAATATGGCATTTGAAACATCAATTTTAATTTGGCTAATTCCTTTGATTATTTGGGAAGCAATTTGGAAAGGTATTGCTTTATGGAAATCTGGAAGAAATAATCAATTAAAATGGTTTATTGTCATTTTAATATTGAACACAGTTGGTATTCTGCCAATTATTTACTTAAAATTCTTCCAGAAGAAGCGATGACCAAAACTCTTCGGAATTTTTTTGCTTCGCAAAAAACCGTCTTGCAGACTATTCCTCGTCCTTCGGAGAATATAACAAATGTTAAACAAAATTTTTTCGGGGCAAAATTAAATTTTTAATTTATTTAGAATAAGTAATCTCTTCTTTATACATTGCAGGACAATTCCAGATAACTTCAATCTGTGCATTTCTGTCGATGTACTTTCGATTATCTTTAATAACATCATCAACAAAATTTTCGATTTGTTTGCGATACCATAACAGACAAAGAGTCATTTGTTTCCTTCCACCATGTTTCTCTTTAATCTTCATGTTAGGTATATCTGACCACAATAATCCAGGAATATTTTTTGTTGAAACGATGTATGCGTCAAAATAAGTTTCTAGTACTGTATCTGTTAGTTCTCTTAATTGCGGACCATTATCCATAAGGAGAGATAATGAAGATTATTATATAAACATTTACTAGATATACTAATTTTGCCCCGAAAAAACTCTCGATGGTTCGCTACGCTCACCTTCGAGCCTCCCGTTGGTCGGTCGTTTAACATTGTTATATTCAATTTTTTCGGGGCAAAGAGTGGAAAGGGCAGAAAGGTTTAAAAGCTACTATTTAATCCTAACAAATATGACAATAACTGATATTCATGTCAGTAAAGGGAATAAATTTATTGTAGGTGTAGATTCACCTATGGGATTAGATGCTTTTGTCGAAGAACTTATCCCTATCTATAAGAAGGCTACAGTTAGAAAAAACAAAGATATAATAAAGACAGAAGTGAGTGGTTATTCTAAACCAGCTTATGGACTTGGAGAAGATAATATTCACACCGAGATAGACATATATCCGAGTGCTGAATTAGAATTTGTAATTAAAAAGGGTCAATTTCCACAGGGAAATTATAGCAGAGAAGGCGTACTTGAGATTCTAGGAGTAACTGATTTTTATAAGGCACTTCGTGCATATATGTGTGATAATATAGAATTTCTTGATGATTTACATTCGAAATGTATTGATGGTTCTCTTGCAGTTAGAAAATAAATAAAACCTTACCTTAGTAATTCTACCCCTTTCCCCTTTATATTAATGTATTACTTCGTTCTGCGATTTACTTTGCCCCGAAAAAACTCGAAAATCCTAAAAACCTTATTTATGCAACAGCTTAAAACGGTTTTTATGGATTTTCGTTTCTCTTCGAGAAAGAATATAACAAGTTTTATATTCAATTTTTTCGGGGCAAAGAGGCGAAAGGGGGCAAGGTTTTTAAGCTGCAATTAATTCTTCTTATTCATGTCAGTTGAACAAATTAAAGTGTCAAGAACAGTTAAACCACATGTAGACCTATCTGTGCTTTCATTGGAATTATTCAATAATGGCATTAGTACTAAATCTATCCCTAATTCTAAACTATCGAAATGGATGCAAAGAATAAGTAATCGCATTAGAAAAAAGACTATAGACGACTACTCTAATGGAGAATTTCAAATTGGCAGAAAATATATGGGTGCGTATGATGTGGAAACTGGCCATGATAAAAATGGTAGCTATTTTCAGCGATTAACAGTTGTTTTTGAAATTGGTATTGAGCAGTACTTCCCATATATTCAACCCACTAACGAAAGGATGATGTCCCATATTGTTAAACTGAGTATTGATGAACATGATGGTCAATATAGAGTAAAACGTAGCGATTACAATACAAGTAGTTTTTCTGTTAAGGGAATGGAACCTATAGTTCCCTTAGAATGGATAGTAGCTGATGTAACTCCAGATATGTTGATTGAATAATATATTTTCTTCCTTATTTCTGCCCCTTTCTTCTTTATATTAATACATCACTTCGTTCTGCGATTTACTTTGCCCCGAAAAAACTCGAAAATCCTAAAAACCTTATTTATGCAAGCTTAAAACGGTTTTTATGGATTTTCGTTTTACTTCGTAAAAGAATATAACAAATGTTAAATACAATAAAATTCTTACTTTTTAAGACGAGAACTGGGGTTTCCGGAATTAATTATGGAAGAGAATTCTTTTCCGTAAAATGTTAATTCATCGGAAATATTCAATAAAATTACTGATGGCAGCTATTTGCACAACTGCAGCAACCCCATAAACAATAAAGGAACCACGATTGGAGAAGACCATTATCTCTAATTCACTACGTTTTATATCGTCATTATCTATTTTATGTCTACCATAAGTGTTTGCCAAATGACCAATACCTACTGTAGCTATAACTGACGGTATAGTATGAATAATTAATCCTGGTGTAATACCCAACTGGTCCATACAATATCTTAGAATACTATTCCGCTCAGTATCCGTTCCATATTTATGGACACATAAATAAGTGGACACTACATCAAATCCTTTAAAAATTATAAGCGCTAATGAACCATAATACAAATGGTCAAATTTTTCACTTAATTTATTGTGTATTTTCTTTGGGTAATTAACCAAATTATCTAATACCATATTCTATGAGAATAGAATTCTATTTATAAATCTTAATGATATAGATCTTCTCCCCTAATGTATTTACAAAATTGGGCTTCACCCTTGATAACGGAAACCCCCTAATATAGTCTGCTTCGCAGGATTGATTAAAAGTAAGAATTTTACTCGAAAAGATTATTGACTCCGTTTATGTGAACTTAAACTCCGTCATAATCTTTTCGGTTTTTCCTTCGAAAAAACGTATTTAACAAATGTTAGATTTAATAATTTGCCATAATTAAAAATTACCATTACTCTCCCTTTGGTCGTTCCATTTGGCAAATTACTCAAAAAACTTATTGTCTCGTGGCGAATTTACCTTGTAAATCCTACTCAACATAAGTTTTTTGGTCTCCTTTTAGTCGACAAATCTAACAAGTGTTAGTTTCAATTAAATTTAAGTTTCTAAGACGGGAATTCTCTTATTTTTTGAAGGGGCAAGAAAACAAAAGATTAATATACAATTACCTCAACTTATTGCATATATCCGAGGTGATATTACAATGAAAAAAATAATTATTATAACATTTATTTTGTTGATTGGATTGATGCTATTAGGAGGTTGCACTTCTACAACTGTAGAACCGTCAACCAACCGACAACAAAATCAGCAAAATACTGAACCAGAACAAAATCAACAGCAAGCTGGAAGTGATGAAATTCCACAACCGCCAGCATTGCCGGAGGAATGAAAATGAAAAAGATTTTTTGTCTTTCAACTCTAATATGTCTTTTATTGATTGGAACTGTATTTGCGATTAAACCTTTGCGTGGAGACTTTGATATCAACAATGGGTTAGGAAGAGTAGAAGGGGCAGATGATCATGGTCATGTTATTATGACTATTAATAAAGGATGGAACCTATTACCGCTTAGGTTTATTATGGATGCGAGTGGTAGATATTGGGGTAACTATAAAGAAGGTCAAACATGCAATCAAGATGTATTTCAAAGTGTATGGTACTATTCTCCTGCTAGTAGAGATTACTACCACATACCTGTTATTGATGATTGGGGAGCACCTGGAAGTAGAAATAATGATTTTCTCTTGAACGAATTTTTGGCAAAATATTACCACATACATGCTGGTTCAGCTTGGCTGTACTCCCCAGATATGTGTATACTTGAAACAGATTCTGGTGTTGAGCTGATATTTGAAAGTTTTCATGACGGTGATAGAAGTCATTATTTTAAAAAGGAGGAACTCATTTTAAAATCTGGATGGAATTTTATTCCAATGAACATGAGGATGTATGTTTTTGAAAGAAATCCTTACGAATTACTTCAAGATTGTAGTCCTTCAAAATTTTATGGGTGGAATTCAAGAATTCAGAAATGGGAAGCACTAACTGATGAAATAATGGAAGTTATAAGAACAGGAGAATACGACACCCCACAAACTTCAAATATTTTTGAAACAATTTTAGTTAAAACAAATAGGGATTGTTATTTTGCAGATTTTGACCAAACTTCGGGGTCTGCACCACCTGCAATTCCTAATTAATTCTTTTTATTTTAGTTTTGTTTTCTTGCTCTGGATATACTTCCTTAAAGGCTCACTGTATTCGCTGGATTGGAGAGAATTCCCTAAAATATAGTCTCCCTGCGGTAGGATTGATTGGAAACTTAAATTTAACTCAAAAATCATATAAACTTATTTTATGTAAACTTAAAAACGTTTATTATGATTTTTGGTTTTGACTTCGTCAAAACGAAACTAACAAGTGTTATACTCAATTTTTTGCCTTTTATTAAAATAAAAATTCTAAAGAATTACAGCAAAAAACTTCTTCGGCAAGCCTCAGACTCTTAACAGAGGAGTATAACATTGTTAGTTCCAATATTACTCGGGGTACGCTTTAATTAGAATATAAAAATAAGGGGGAAATCTCTTAAAAATTTTAATTATTGGATTCCTTTAAAAGGTGCTGAACTTATTCTTTCATTATATTGCTTTATGCTATACCCATTTTTTAAGGCACTTACTAACATTGCAGCATGAGGTATTTGTTCCATAATACTTCTATATTCAGGAACAATATTCTTTGCAATTGCCTGTCGGTACATTTGAACACATCCAGTCACATCAGGAACCAGAGACAATATATCTTGCATTTCTTCAATATCAGAATGAGATTCTAGCACAATTCCCCACAGACCCTTTATCATTAATCTATCCCATAATCTGGCATTAGCTTCATCTTCAATAATTGGGAACCGAATATGTTCAATAAAATATTCTCTCAATTCGGTCAATTTTCCTAACAATGTTAAAGCTCCAGCTTCAATGTAAGAAGATGCTAAAACGTTACTTAAGTTATCACCCAAATCAGGGATGTTTAAATCTACCCTAAGACAACCGATTTCAGTATCAATTGTAGCACTGCAACTACTTACAATTCCTTCAATAGGTTCTACTTCTTCGGGCACGGATGAAATTGCATTGTACTTAACAAATTGAGCACCAAAAATTGGATATTCTACTTGAAGAGAAGTAAACTCAATATTGCCTGTTGCATATCCTTTTTGTTTTTCGTTTGCGACAAGCTCTTGAGCATGTAAATCCAATAATCCACTCATGACATCATCATCATCATCATCATCATCAAATATTTCTTCAAATCTCATATGTCATTGAAATTACCAGTTCTTTAAAAACCTATCTAATAATAACTACCTCGAAGTGAATATAATAATGGATAGAGATTTCCCCCTTTATCTTGGTTCTATATGTAACGCTTCGCTTTCTGGATAGAACTAAAAGCGTACCCCTGCGTCATACTTCCTCGCTTCGCTCGGACTTTTCCACTCTGTTCGCTTGCGCTCACGAGGGAAAAGGAAACTAACAAGTGTTATATTCAATTACGGCGGACTAGAAAGTTTTATATAATAAAAGATTTTATTACGTATTATGGCATTTAAAGATTGGTTTAACAGCAAATCTAATTGGATGAAAGGAGGATTGATTGGACTAATGTTCTCTATTCCCTATTTGGGTTGGGGGATGTTTGGAGTTTGTCAATCTTATGGTTGTTCGGGTAATTTTCATGGATTATTCTTGGGAATGTACGTCCTTTATGCAGCTGGTTTTTTTATCATAGGTTCCATTCTAGGTGCAATAATCGGACTAATAATCTCTAAAATAAAATACAAAAAATAGTCTTTCTAGCCCGACGTAACTTTTCGGACGAAATTTTCCCATACTGCGTATGGAAAAAGAATATAACAAGTGTTATATTCAATTTTTTCGGGGCAAAGAGGCGAAAGGAGCAAAAGTTTTTAAATGAAACTTCATTCTTCAATGCTAAAAACTATAAGGAGTTTACAATGCCGAATACACCAGCTAAGCTAATCAAATATTGCGAAAGTATAGAAAAAGATATTTACCGCCCTGCGGAATTGCCATTACCTAAAAGTAAACTAGGGCAAACGGAGTTTGGCCCTGGAGATCTAGAAATAATTGCGAAGGGGCACGAAATTAATCCAGAAGATATTGAGCTAAGGCATGGTGTTTTAAGAATCGCTTATGAATCTACAGATTCAGTCAATCCAAATAGACGTCATTATATGAGTGCCTTAAAGGGTGCGGCAGAGAAAATTGGAAAGATGGGTATACCTTATTTCACTTTGGGAGGTATATATCTTGAGAGATTAGAAAAAAATAATCTTAGACCTGGATCTTTATCTAAAATCTATGATGGTTATAAATTTACTATTGTTGTTTTGGCGAACCTTTTTATTGACACAAATCATTCATCTTCTAAAAATGATTCCGATTAATTACTATTTCTTGAAGAATATTTTGCCCCTTAATCCTTTTATTTTGTTCTAAAGTGACGGCATTTTCAAAAACTCAAGTTCAACCATACTTCGTATGGTCTCGTCGCATAACACGAATTATATTCAATTTTTGCCTTTTATTAAAAATACAAAATAAAGAAATCTATCTCTTCAGAACTTCCATAACCCTGCTGAAAATTCCTTTGTGTTCGTCTTTGGTTGCTTCTGCTAAATCCTGCATCTCTTCTGCAACCTTTTCGTCATAGCTCTCTATCCTGTAATCGATGTCTTCTATCTTAGCATTCAGGTTCTTTAAATCAACTTTTAGAAGCCTTTTGTTTGTAACCAATAAGATTTTATCATATTCTTTATTGACGAAGATATTGTGGAACTTGTCAAAATCATAGCTTTTCTTCACAACCCTCTGCAAAAACATCTTCCAATCTTTCTGCAGCTCATCATTTATAGGGGTTAATTTGAACACAACTCCAAGATTCTTGTAACTAGCTACAAAATTATTTATGTCTTCTTTATAGAAATCAAACTCATCTTCCAAAAATTTTAGGTCTGTGGCGTTTAAGCCTCTGTCAAACATTATCATACTTTGTATATCTTCTTTTTTTAGCTCTAATTTTTTTATGGTAGAAATTCTTTCTTCCATTTTAGATCAACTCCTTTTTTACAGCAATCTGCTGTTGCATTTTAAGCAAACATGACACTTGTGCTTTTGATTGTATTTTGTAGTAACACCAAGAATAATCTTAGTCTCACAACTAGGACATTTTGGCTCTAAAGTTTCCAAATTCTCGAATACATTAATTGAATTCCCCACTTTAATCTAAATTACGGGGAAGCTAGTTTAAATATTTTTCGTATTTATTGTAACAATTGATAAGTAGGGTCTATATAAAATATATAAAAGAAAATACAAACTCTAAAAGAACTTATCCAGCTTATCCTGGCTTTTGCTTTCTGTTAAATCCTCTTTTGTGTAGCCAAGGACTTCAAAGATTTTTTCTACAGCAGGCACAACCTGGTTGTTGATGTAATAATCAGGGTCATAATCTTTTTGGGAAACATCATCCACTAATCTTGCCTTGTCTCTTATCTTTTTTCCATGTTTGGTTATTACAAATTCTATCGTAGAGCCCGGCCCTACATTGATGCCTTTTTGCCTCATCTTTATGGCAATGGCAACGTGAGGGCCGATATTGTCATAGGAATCAATATCTTTTTGCAGTCTGGTATGTATGATAACATCCTTTAAGGGGATTTTATTATTTCTCAGCTCTTCGATTATTTCTCTGACATATTTAAGGGCTTTTTTGGGTTTGTTATCTTTGAGAATTATGTTAAGAACTTTCCCCTGCACATTTTTTGAGATATCGCTCCAATTTCTTCTTACAGCTTCAAAACCACGAATCTTTAAATTGCCATCTTCAGAAAGCAGAGCATATTTCTTTTTTGCGCCATACTTTCCTGCTTTGGCAGAAACAAATATTCCTGCAGGATAAAATCCATCATACTCCAGTTCCATCAATCCAGGCAGCTCAACATTTATTTTTTCCCGGAATTCGTCTGCTTCTTTCTTTGTTTTTCCATCTAAGCTTAGGAAAACAGAATCTGTATCTGAGTAAAGAACATTAAAGCCGTTTTTTTCTGCTTCGTCTATAACTTTATGTATATAGTATCTGCCATAAGCTGTTGTTGAGTTTGCAGATTCTAAACTATACCATCTTGCCATGGAAAATCCCAGGTAGCCATAGAATGAATTTGCCAGTAACTTTAATGATTGTGAGCGGGCTTCCATCAAAGGCGAGGCTTTATTTTTTGTTATCTCCTTGATTCTCATCCTTCGTGTTATCAGATCCTCAATTAATGTTGGGAGGAAACCTTTCTTTTTTGTGCAGAACCAGTATTTTTTCTTTCCTTCTGTTGGAACTACTTTCTTTCCTTCACAACAACTGCAATTTAATGTTCCCGGGTCAATATTATGGGAGCTGATGATTGTTGGATATAGGCTCCTGTAATCAAATACAATAACATCTTTGTATAATCCCGGTTTTGGTTCATAGACAAATGCCCCTTTATATGTCTGCATTCTTCTGTTTCTTAATTCACCTTCATGAGGCAACTCCGGAGCAATTTGGTCAAACCTTACAGCTTGTTTTAGGATATATGATTCGACTAGTTTAGAAAAACCCATTCTTGCAAGTTCTGGAATAGTCATTCCAACTATCTTTACCATCTCTATTATGTTAGGCATCATCTTTTCTGCTAATTTAAAGGCTAAGAATGAGTCATGCAGGTTATATTCGCAATAATGTTCCAGTTCTGCTGGCTTCTTGTCCCAAACTTCTGCAAGATTATCCAGCTCTACATCCAGCTTTTTTTCATTTATCAGTTCGGATGCAACAGCACTCAGGTTTAATGTAGAGGTATTCATTGTAGGGCCAACAGTTTTTTTTATAAATTTGAACAGGTCTAAATGATTAATCCCTGTAATGTTGCTTGTTGTGGTTCTTGCTTTTTTTACCTTTAATTCGGAGAAGTCTAAGCCTATGTCTAATTTTATTTTGTATTTATCTGCTCTTGTCTTGATATATGGCAAATCAAATTCATCTGAGAAATATCCTGTTATGATATCAGGCTTGTATTCGTTAATGATGTCTTTAATCTTTCCTATAAGCTCTGCTTCGCCCTTTACAAACTCTATATAATCCAGTTTTGTCTTAAATTGCTTCCACGTTATTACCTTTTTGTATCTTTCGCCGTAGAAAGAAACCATTATTATAGGGTTTTTTTCAGGCTGTATGTTTTTATCAGGACTGTAGGTTTCGATATCAAATGCCAATACCCTTGGCGATTCTAAAGAAGCATCTCCTTTTTGTTCGATGTTAGCTGCTTTTAGAACAGGTATCCTGGACCTATGCTTTACAAACTCTCCCTCGGCCTCTACAGCCATTAAAGGTGTAATATTT
>SDBV01000830.1_pt1 | contig 44887 bp, 41 predicted proteins | sample 2277081 | NCBI WGS metagenome assembly SDBV01 (sample SAMN10402039, study PRJNA504765) | marine sediment metagenome | isolation source: marine sediment core GS10_PC15, 223 cmbsf | place: Arctic Ocean: Southern Knipovich Ridge | collected 2010
CGTTATTGTGTTGCATGCCGGGTCTCCTTTGGATTGTGGTTGTTCGTAACTCACAACCCTATGTGAGGCCCGGTCTTTCTATCTGGCTGAAACGTTCACAACGTCCGTAGGCGGGTCAACTAGGGAACTGTTCTCCGCACTAAAACCAAAGCGGAACCAGCTGGAAGACCCCGGTAACGATCTTGTCGCCAAGATCGGGGATCGAACCCGGGGCTGTGAATTGAAAACCAGATAAAAATGGACGAGCAGGCAAAAGCTTTCGCTGTGATCTGTTCCATTCTCATCGTTGCTGGCTTGGTCGATCTACTACATGCCCGGGCGACACGAGATATTAAATGGCTTCGAGTTCAGGTAGACAGGATTGCAGAATCACTTCAAAGGCTTATGCGTGGCGAGAGGCTGATAGGGCAGGATCGCATACGTATCGGTGCCACGGTTGGCCTACTATCTTTTCTATACACGGCTTACACCGTGGATTTGATCGTAGGGGCCTTATCGATGGCCATCTCACCCTGGGTCGTTTTTCGGATCGCACGTTGGCGCAGACGCGGTCGGAAGCGCAGGATCGAAAGCGATATCCCGAGTCTTTCAAGGGCACTCTCTGATCTGGTTGCTTCAGGTTATTCGCTAAGGGGCGCGTTGTGCAAGATCGCTGAAGGCTGGAGCGGACCGATCGGCAGTGACCTGCGACAGGTTCGACTGCAGCTAGAGCTTGGCACATCTACGGTCACGGTCCTTGAGGGGCTGAACGAGAGAGCTGAATCGCGGTTGTTGGACCAGTTTGTATCTGCGTTGCTTCTACAGCGCAAGGTCGGCGGTGATCTACCACGGCTATTACGAGATATTGCAAAAAACGCAGAGGATCGTGATCGCCTTACTGCCGAGGCACATACGGCCTCGGCTCAGGCACGATTCACAGCCACCCTGGTGCTGATGATGCCTCTTGCCGGGGTGTTGCTTGCGGAGTTTGTGGCCCCGGGTTTAGTCGCTGCCACATTTGGCTCCTTTCTTGCTGTCTGGCTTGTTGGGCTCTCGCTCGTGTTTCAGGCGATCGGGTTCCTGCTGATTCGTCGACTTTCGCACGCGCCGATGAGGTGGCTATAGATGCTGTCCGTGACACTGATCTTGTTGATTGCCGCATCCGTCATGGCTGTCTATGGAATGGATGCTTTGGTAGCGGGTGGAGGTAAAAAACTCGCTCGCACAAGGAAAGACCGACGGGTGTCGATCAGGTTCTTCGTCGGAGTAGGAAGGTGGGTGCAGCGAACTGTCGGTGTTGATCTGCGCATCAAACGAAAGAGTGTTGATACGAAGCTACAACAGGCAGGTGTTGCGGGTCAAATTGGCGTTCGAGACTTTGTTGCGCTCAAGGTTGGAGCCACGGTGGGTGCCCTTTGCATCGTGCTGTTTATTGCAACACTGGCCCCAGGACGTCTGGCCTATCTTTTCATCTTTCTGACCCCCGTTGCAGCCTATCTGTTGCCGGATGGGCTACTACGGAGGATGTCGAAGCGCAGGAGGGAGATGATCGTCGGTGAGCTGCCGGACTTCATGGACCTTTTACGCATCTCAGTCGAGGCAGGACTACCTATACAGAGATCCTTAGATCTTGCGTCGGAACGGACAGATGGGCCCCTCGGCCGTGAGTGTGATCGCATGGTCCGTGAGCGAAGACTGGGTGCGGACTTTGGAAACACACTGAAAGAACTTGCAGATAGGACAGGCGTTTTAGAGGTCGATAGGTTTGTCTCTGCCTATGAGAGTGCCGAGCGGCTGGGAGTCACTGTATCCGAAACGCTTGAGCAGCAGGCTCGAGTAGTGCGCGAAGCAAGAAAGAGAGATGTGCAAGTAAAGGCAGCGCGGTCGAGCCCGAAGATCCAACTTGTCGTGGCACTGGTCTTGGTGCCCGCAGTCTTGCTGCTATTTGCCGCGGCCATCTTGGGGCAGCTGATTGGCGGATCCGCCGGAAGCGCTGTGTTTGGATAGTTGACGTTTAGTGACTGCTCCTCCACCTCAAGGTGGAGGCTTCCCACTTCCTAGGCCGCAGCCAGGACTTGCCTGGTCTTACGCATGCCTCCATGGGCAGAGACGGACAGCCCTTCCGCCTTCAAGTTGATTATCCCTTCATGTTTGATGTTCAGGGCGGCATTAAGATCGCGGTCAAGCAGCGTGTTACAGGCCGGGCATACCCATTTGCGCTCAGAGAGCTTCAACTCCCTGTTGATATGCCCACAGATATGACACTGCTTTGACGAGGCAAAGAAGCGATCTATGACCACCAGATGGCCTCCTTTGCGCTTGAGCTTGTAGTCAAGCTTCTGTCTTATTGAGTGCCAACCGGCATCAGAGATCGCCTTTGCCAGAGGCCTCAATTTGACCATGTTGCCAACCGCCAGATCCTCGACAGCTACCGCTTGGTTTTCGTCGACAAGCTGTCTTGTGATCTTGTGTTGAAAGTCTTGTCTTGTATCTTTGACCCGCTCATGCGCTTTAGCGACAAGCAGTCTCACCTTTTTCCTGTTGGCGGAGCTCTTCCTTTTCCTTGACAGGGCTTTCTGTTTACGCCTTAAGTTCTTCTCTGCTTTTTGGAGATAGTGTGGGTTTTCTTCTCTTTGACCATCGCTGGCGACGATCAGATCGGTTAAGCCAAGATCGACTCCTACGATGCGCTCTATATGTCTAACCTCAATCGGCTCTTCTCTGCCGTCGTCTGTCAAGATGGAGGCGTAGTACTTGCCGGTTGCGGCCTTTGAGACGGCTACGGTCTTTATCTTGCCCTCAAAGCTTCTGTGAACATTCGCCTTCACCCAGCCTACCTTGGGTAGGTAGAGAAGGCTTCCATCCAGCTTCACTCGCTGTGGGTATTGGATCGACTGCTTTGCGTATTTGGACTTGAACTTCGGGAATCTCGCTCTTTTTGCAAAGAAGCCTTTATAGGCCCTGTCGAGGTTTAAAATTGACTGCTGCAGGGCTTGGGAGTCGGCTTCTTTTAGCCAGGGCAGCTCTTTCTTCCAGTAAGGCAGTTGCTTTTTGATCTCATAACAGGAGATGCTATCTTGCTCGCTATCCCAAGCCTCTTTCTTTAATGCCAGCGCCCGGTTGAAGACAAAGCGCGCACAGCCGAACTGCTGAGCCAGCTTATCTTTTTGGCCCTTGTTGGGATAGATGCGCAGTTTGGTTGCGTTTAGCATTGGTGTTCTGGCTGATTTAAGTAATCATAGAGATCGATCCGGATACAAACATATGTTTGTATCGTGGGTAAATCGGCCATTGAATACAGATCGGGAAGACACTGTGTTTTTATGCTTCCAGGCACACATTGTCTTTACCTGGCAGGCACCTGCGCCGACGGTTCCCTGAACTGCAGAGACATTACTTTATGAACGCCCTCTGGAGCCGTTCGTACTTTGCCGGATCGGTCGGCGGTCCCCCCATAGCCGTTCTACGCCAGTACATCGAAGGCCAGACTACTCCAGCCTAGATCGCAAGACAAGCGCTTGCGCCTTATATCCCCGCCATGAATGGCGAGGGTTTACGGCGCGGAGGCTAAATCAACGAGTGCTTGAATTTGCACTTTCTAGCTCAGAGCCTGTGGATGCGGCCCATTTTGCAGTTTTTGTCTCCAAGCTCGTAGATTTTCCCCGACACGGTAGTAGGCGCTACTACCGATAAACAGGCTTGATTAGTTCATATTAGGGAGGTGAAGTGGGTAGGTCGACGAGATATATGTTGCAAAGTGGGTAGAAGTGGGTTATTGTGTCACATGAGATTAGAGCCGGGATGGCGAGGTTCCTCCCGCTTCGGCATTCCGGCTCAACTCGACTAAGGGGTCAGGTCGATTCGAATGGATTTTCATATTGGCATTTCGCGGTTACTTTGAACACACACTCGATGCGAAGAATCGTCTGACGGTTCCGTCAAAGTTTCGTGCACCTCTGTCAGATGGACTTGTTCTCGCTAGAGCCTTCGAACCCTGCGTGGCTGTCTGGACTCCTGATGGATGGGAGTCGTTTACCGAACGCTTCTTGTCACCACTGAACCCGTTCTCAAAAAAAGCCCGTCGGCTACAACGCTTTTTTCACTCTGGATCATTTGACGCAGAGCTTGACTCTGCCGGACGCCTTATGGTTCCACAACCGCTAACCGAATACGCCAGCATCGACAAGGAAGTCGCAGTGGTCGGCAATCAGCAGTGCTTTGAGCTGTGGAATATTGACAACTGGCGTAGCTATGAGACTGACCTTGGAAAGACGATTGCAGAGGACGCTGAGAACATTGCTTCTGCAGACTGACATGACCGGAGAGCACACACCAGTTCTTGAAAGAGAGTTGGTCGATCTTATCGAGCCGTCTGCAGGCGATGCGCTCATAGATTGCACGTTTGGTGCCGGTGGTCACGCTCAGTCGATGGCGGAGGCGATTGGCTCGACAGGAATGCTTTACGCGATCGACCGTGACCCTTCAACCGAAGAGCATTTTGACCAATTTGAAAAGCAAGGTCTCAGCGAATCCAGATTCATACGAAACAACTTCGAAGAAGGACTACGTACGCTGGTCGCTGAACAGGTTAGTGTCGGAGCCGTTTATATGGATCTGGGTATGTCCTCAATGCAGCTGGACGCACGCGAACGGGGTTTTTCATACTCCTACGAGGCGTTGCTGGATATGCGGATGGATCCGGAGCAGGAGCTCTCTGCCTACGTGATAGTCAACGACTGGCCTGAGCGCAAGATCTCAGCGATCTTGAGGGAGTACGGAGAGGAACGGTTTGCCAGGAGAATTGCCGGTTCGATCGTTAGACGCCGCTCCGAGGATCCGATCAGGACGACCACAGAACTGGTCCGCGTAATCAAGCGCGCAGTCCCTACCCCCGCTCGTTTCGGTGGCGCTCATCCAGCCAGGAGAACGTTCCAAGCGTTACGGATCGCCGTGAATGATGAGTTGGGTTCATTGGAGCGCTCGCTTCCAATTGCATGGGACTTGCTACGACCACAAGGAATCCTTGCGGTTATCTCCTTCCACTCGCTTGAGGACCGTATCGTCAAGCAGTTCATCGCTGAAAGGAGCCGTGGATGCATATGTCCTCCCGATCTTCCTGTCTGCGGATGTGGAAGAAAACCCGACGCCGAGAAGTTGACGCGGAAGCCGTTGGTACCGAGCGCTGAGGAAATTGCGGAGAACAGTCGTGCCAGCGCGGCCCGACTTAGAGCAGCGCGGAAGTTGGAGGTCGTGTAGATCTTGGCTGCAGTTGCAACAAGGACACGCAGCAACGCGAGAGCAACAGCTCGCGCGGCTTCGGGCAGTCGTGCGAGCCTAAATGGCGGTGCAATTGCTCTACCACGCCGTGGCCTCTATGGCCTGGGAGAGCTAGGGCGTCGGGCTTGGAGGCTCCCTGACACTCCGATAGTAGAGGGTATCTCTAGGGGACGACTCTGGATAGCGGTTCTGGCAGTCCTTCTTTTCGGAATCGTGGCGGTGAACGTGTCACTTTTGAAACTAAACGCAAATATAAGTAGCACAGCGATTAAAACGAAGGCGGTCGAGCAGCAGAACGCCAAGTTGCGTGCAAAGGCCGCGCGCTTGAGCTCTCCGGACAGAATTCTTCGTACTGCTTCGAAAAGGGGCATGGCTGCGCCAGCGCCGCGATCCATTAAGTACTTGCCTCCATACCCGAAGCCGACCGCCAACGACCGTAGTGCTGTCTATAAAGCTGCAAGCCTTGGAGGTAACTGAGATCTTCGAAGGGGAGGCGTTTACATGCAACTGATTGAGCGCCGCATCGGCTTGATCTTCGCGGTATTCCTCCTGGCATTAGTTGCAATCGCCGGACGTGCTGTGTACTTGCAGACTGCAAAAGCAGGTCACTTGAAGAAATTGGCCGTTGGTCAGCAAGAGTCGAGGCTTGAGATTCCAGCACGAAGGGGATCGATCCTCGACCGGAATGGAGAAGTGCTTGCCACAAACAAGTCTGCAATAACAGTCGTTACGACTCCATATCTGATAAAAAACCCGGCTAGGGTGGCAGAGCGAATAGCTCCGCATCTGAGTGCTGAACCACAGGAGGTGCTGCCCAAGCTGGCTGACCCCGACAAGGGTTTTGTCTACCTGGCAAGACAGATCGACCCGGATGGTGCCGCACGGATAAAGAAGATGGAAATTGAGGGGATCGATTTCATCGATGAATCAAAAAGGCAGTTCCCGCAGGGCTCAGTGGCCGGCCAACTGCTGGGCACGGTCGGCACAGACGGGAAGGGACTTCTTGGGCTGGAGTTCATGCATGAGAAGACCCTAAACGGTCAGCCCGGCGAGCAACGGGTTATCAAGGATGCTCGTGGAGACCCGATTTCGTTAATCGAGACGAAGAAGATGATTCCAGGAGAAGGAATAGAGTTGACGATCGACTCGGTTGTCCAGGCCAAGCTCGAGTCGGTTCTGGCCGAGGTTGGGAAGTTCCAGAAGGCAAAGAGAGCGACTGCGATCATAATGGAGCCTGACTCGGGCGAAGTGTTGGCGATGGCAAGCTGGCCGAGGGTCAATCCAAGCAATCCTGAGAAATTCGAGGGAGACAAAAGCAAAAACCTCGCAACGAATTTCACTTATGAGCCGGGATCGACATACAAGCCGGTGACCGTAGCCGCTGCCCTAGAGAACAATATTGTCCAGCCCGAGACGATGATATCTGCGGGTGCTGAGCTCCAGGTCTACGATCGGGTCATAACCAACTCCCATAACGGGCCGGGGTGTACGTGTCCTGTGAGTACGGTACTCGCACGGTCTATCAACACAGCTACGGCGAGGATCGGTCAGATGGTAGGTCCCAAGCGTTTCGACAAGATGGTGCACGAACTTGGATTTGGCAAGAAAACCGGGATCGACTTTCCAGGAGAAGAGCAAGGATTGGTTCTAAGGGCCGAGCAGTACTCTGGTCCGACACTTACAAATATGGCTATTGGCCAGGGGCTCTCGATAACCCCGATTCAACTTACTGCCTTTTACTCCGCGATAGCGAACGGGGGTATTCTGCGTCAGCCGAAGCTCATTCGCAGTGTTGCCGGGAAAAAGACGAAACGCAGTCGTGGAAGGCGTGTTATCAGCCGCAAAACTGCTGCCGATCTTCGCAAGATGCTGAAAGGAGTGCTTGGCCCAGAAGGAACGGCCAAGGAGGCGCAGATTCCGGGGTACGACATAGGTGGCAAGACGGGTACAGCCCAAAAAGTGATAAATGGGCAGTACTCCGACTCAGCATATATAGCTTCATTCGTAGGGTTTGTTCCGGTCAAGAACCCAGAGATTGTGGCTCTATTCTCCTTCGACGAGCCGGCAGGACAGTTCGGAGGAACGGTGGCCGCGCCTGCGTTTGAAAAGACACTGAGCTTTGCGCTTCCGTATCTCGGCGTTCCGCCAAAATAAAAGAAATTCCAACGATTTGGAATTTCTATGTCTGGGCGGTAGCGTGCGGCACGATCGAGCCCAAACTACGAGACCCGCTTCCATAAGCAAATGATTTTGCTTTTCTATTTCTATGCCGAGGCGGTAGTAAACGGCACTCTTGAGCCCTATCCACGAGATCCGCCTCAATCATCTAGATTTTCAATAAATAGGTGAGCAATATGGAAGAAGCCTGCACGTGAAGCTAAAAAAACTAATACAGGGGCTGGAGGTCGTGGATCTGATCGGCGATGTCTCGGGTACTGAAATCACCGAGCTTGAATATGACAGCAGGAGCGTCAAGCCCGGAGCCCTTTTTTTCTGCATTCCGGGGCACGTAACCGACGGCCATGAATTTGCCAGCGATGCAGTCGAGCATGGAGCAGCAGCTCTAATATGCGAGCGAAGGCTTGACCTGGATGTTGCTCAGGTAGTTGTTGAAGATGTCCGAGCGCTGATGGCGCCTGTCGCTGTACGTTTTTTCGGAGATCCGACCAGTTCTTTAAAACTAGTGGGCATTACAGGAACAAACGGCAAAACTACGACCACTCACATCTTGAAGGAGATTCTCGAAGCACAAGGTTTGAGTTGTGGGTTACTCGGTACGGTCGAGCAGATAGTTGGTGGCAAGAGCGAATCAGTTGAGCGCACGACTCCGGAGGCAATCGATCTTCAGAGGACCTTTAGTCGGATGATCGAGTGCGGGGACACGGCCTGCGTAATGGAGGTCTCATCCCACGCCCTTGAGCTTAACCGAAGCGATCTAATCGATTTCGATGTATGTGTTTTTACGAACCTAAGTCAGGATCATCTTGACTTTCACGGCACGATGGACGCTTACTTTTCGGCGAAACGGTCCCTTTTCTTTCCAACAACAAGACAGTCGCCAAAGGTCTCCGTTATTAGTGCTGATGATGCGTACGGCAGACAGTTGATCGACGAGCTGAAAAGCTCTGAAAGGCCTGTCATTAGTTACGGGCTGGAAACACATGGTGTCGACTTTCGGGCGGTCGATATCGAACCCGGCTCGTTTGGTCGAAGCTTTAAAGTCGAGATCAGGGATCGGGGTAGCAAGAAGGTTCGGACAAAGCTACTCGGCACGTTCAATACTTATAACGTGCTGGCCGCGCTTGCTGCGGGCGAAGGGTTTGGTGTGAACATTGAAGAGTCAGTTGAAGCGCTTGCTCGTATTGAGCCGGTCCCCGGTCGCTTAGAGCCCGTTGAGGCAGGACAGGAGTTCAAGGTTCTCATCGACTACGCACATACTCCCGATTCACTTGAGAATGTTCTGCAAGGCGTTCGTGATGTGACAGAGAACCGGGTGATCGTAGTTTTCGGGTGCGGTGGAGATCGAGATCAGGGCAAGAGGCCACAGATGGGGGAGGCTGCATGTCAACTCGCGGACTTGATTTTCGTTACATCCGACAATCCTCGAAATGAGCAGCCAGAGAAGATAATCGATGAAATCCTTGTCGGAGCGCATCGCGTGATAGACACAGGAGGCGAGAACCTGATCGTGGATATTGACAGACGCAGGGCGATCGCAGCAGCCTTGGATCAGGCACAACCGGGAGACACGGTAGTCATTGCCGGAAAAGGGCATGAGACAGGACAGGAGTTTGAGCGTGGCAGGAAGATCGAGTTTGACGATAAAAAGGTCGCAGTGGAGGAGTTGCGGCGCCTCGCAGCGTAACTCGTTAAAGAACAAAACATGATCGAACTACTGCAAGATGACATTGTTTCCGCCTGTGGGGGGCGACTCACAGTTGGGAGTGGGCGAGACGAGGATCAGAAAGATTTCCCTAAAAGAGCTGTGGTTGATTCGAGGGAGGTTGGGCAAGGTGACCTTTTCTTTGGGCTTCCCGGTGAGAACGTACACGGCGGCAGGTTTGCCGAACAGGCGTTGCGTGAGGGTGCTTGGGGAGTTGTGGTGCCTACTGGAGTGTACGATCTTGAGAGCAAGGAAGTCCGAGGACGAGTGATCGAGGTCGAGGACCCACTTTTTGCACTAGGCACTCTTGCGACCAAGTGGCGGAAGGAGCTTGATCGAGGAGACTGCAAGGTTGTTGGCATTACTGGATCTGTCGGAAAGACCTCGACCAAGGACATACTTGCCTGCCTCATCAGCGAGATGCGCAGGGTTCACGCAAGTCCTGAAAACTACAACACCGAGGTGGGGCTGCCGTTGGCGATCCTCTGTGCCGAAGCAGATACCGAGTGCTTGATCTTGGAGATGGCGATGCGTGGAGCGGGGCAGATAGAACAACTTGCGAGGATTGCGCGCCCTGACTTGGGACTGATCACAAACGTCGGTGCGGTACACGTTGAGCTGCTGGGCACGATTGAAGCAGTAGCCAAGGCAAAGGCAGAGCTTGTTACGGAGCTTTCAACGGATGGGGTATGCGTTGTGCCGGCTTCGGAGGAAGCGCTTGAGTCTCACCTTCGTTCGGACATCCGTACTGTAACTTTTGACGCGAGTGGCAACGCTGGAATCAACGGTATTGGCACCGAGCACGAGAACCAGATCGATGTGTCTCTTGTGGGCTCGCAGATAGACGAGAACGGTTCGATCGCCAAGTTTCTGGCAGCTGGAGAGGAGATTGAGCTGAGGTTCAGCTTCACTCAAAAGTACAACCTTGTAAATGCAACAGCAGCGGTGGCAGCAGCTTACGGTCTTGGTCTGCCGCTGAGCGAGCTATCCGGCAAAAGATATGACGTGAGTTTTTCTAGGCTGAGAGGAGAGGAGATAGAGCTTCCAAATAGTGTGGTTGTCATCAATGACTGCTACAACGCAAACCCGATGTCGATGCATGCAGCTATAGATCATCTTGTAGAGGTCGCTGAGCGCCGCGGATCTTCTCGTCGCGTGGTGGTGCTTGGGGAGATGGCCGAGTTGGGACCGAGTGCACTGAAACATCACGAAGGAATCGGCAAGTACGCCTCCGAGCACGGCGTTAACCTGCTCATAGCTGTTGGAAACATGAAAGAAGGATATGCCGAGGGGTTTGGAGACGGATGCGAGCTGCATTTGGTTGAGCGTGCAGACGATGCAGCGAACCTGTTGCAGAGGTTGCTGAAAGGTGGCGACACAGTCTTGATAAAAGGATCTCGATCTGCAGGCCTCGAACGAGTGACCGAGGAGCTTGTGTAGATATGGGCGAAATCTTGATAGCAGGGATGGCAGCTCTTTTAATTACGATGTTCCTGGGCCCGAAATTCGTCGAGTTCTTGCAGAAGAATGAGTTTGGGCAAAAGATTCGCGAGGAGGGTCCGCAGCAGCACCACGCAAAAGCCGGAACGCCAACGATGGGTGGCTTGCTGATCTTCTGCGCAATGGCCGTTCCCTTCCTGATCTTGAGCGATTATTCGGCGGCCAGCCTCACTGTGTTTGGAACTGCAATTGCAATGGCGGGGGTTGGTCTCGCAGACGACCTCACAAAACTGAGAAAAAACAGGTCTCTTGGGCTGCCAGCGCGGGTCAAGCTCGGGCTACAACTGTTGATCGCAATCGGTCTATGGTTGATGGCCAGGGAAGTGGTTGGCATCGATGACGTGCTGCTTTTTCGAATTTGGGACATCACAGTCGATCTCGGTCCCTTCTATATAGTGTTGATATTCCTGGTGCTTGCAGGAGCCACCAATGGTGTGAACTTGACTGACGGTCTCGATGGGCTGGCCGCGGGCTGTGCGACAGTGGTTCTGCTCGCTTACGTCGCAATGACTTTTGTATTGCATCAGAATGACCTTTCGCTGCTTGCCGCATGTCTGGTTGGCGCATGTGTGGGTTTCCTTTGGTTCAACTCTTTCCCGGCATCGGTGTTCATGGGGGACACCGGCTCACTTGGCCTCGGCGGGGCGATTGCGGGCATGGCGGTCATGACCAAGACCGAGGTGCTGCTGATCATTATCGGCGGGATATTTGTTGTGGAAGCGCTGTCGGTGGCGATTCAGGTATTCACCTTCAAAACTTTTCATAAGCGTGTCTTTCTTATGACACCGATTCACCATCATTTTGAGTTGATGGCCTGGTCAGAGACCAAGATAATCATTCGCTTTTGGATCGTCGCTGCGATCTTTGCCGCGATCGGATTCACACTTTTCCAGCAGAGTATCGGCTCTTGAAAAGCGCTCGAGGACAGACTCCTGAATGGCGATAGACGGGAGGACTAGATGACAAGACCACCGATACCGCCCGGTCCGTATCTAGTAGTCGGACTCGCTCGATCGGGTGTCGCAGCGGCGCTTGCGTTGGCAGACACTGTTCCAGAAGCAAGAATCTCTGCCTGCGATATTGGTCGACCGGAAGAGGCTTCGGCTATAAGCAGCAGGCTTGAGCGGGCAGGTGTCGAAGTCCATTTTGAGACAGAAGGACTAGAACTACTTGAAGGTGAGGCAGTACCGAGAACACTGGTTAAAAGTCCCGGAGTGCCGAAGGAGGCCTCGGTTGTATCTGCTTCCAAAAAAGCTGGTTTGCAAGTTATCGGCGAGCTTGAGCTTGCTTGGCGGATGCTTGACAACCGTTTCTGTGCTGTGACAGGAACTAACGGTAAAACGACGACCTGCGAGATGATCGGCGAGATGTTCGAAGTGGCTGGCGAACCGGTCGAGGTCGTGGGCAACATCGGAGCACCCGCATCGTCACTTGTGGGTCAAGTCGATAAAGAGGCAACGGTCATCTGCGAGGCGTCGAGCTTTCAGCTCGAAGATACAGACAAGTTTGCTCCTGAAGTCGCAGTCTTTATGAACGTCAGCGAGGATCACTTAGACAGGCACGGCACCGACTTGGACTACCTGCATGCAAAGTTCCGTATTTTCGAAAATCAAGTCGAAAAAGATGTTGCAGTGTTAAATGCAGGCGAGCCCGTTCTTCGAGAGTCGAGTCTTCCAGGGAGCGGGAGAGAGGTCTGGTTCGGGCTTAGAGGTCCGTGTGCAAGTCGCGGAGACTGCTCGGCATACGTTGACGGTGGAGATGTCTATTGGAAAGAAGAGACACTTTTCTCCTTAGATGAGTTCAGATTGAGGGGAGAGCACAACTTGGAAAACGCTCTTGCGTCGATCGCCACGAGTATGAGCCTTGGTTTGGATGCGAAGAGTGTGGCTGCGGGCGCCATCGGCTTTCAGGGTGTTGAGCACCGCCTTGAAGAGATAGCCGAGGTCGATGGAGTGCTGTACGTTAACGATTCGAAGGCGACCAACATCGAATCGACCTTAGTAGCACTCGACGCGTTTGATGAGGGAGTGCACCTGATCCTGGGAGGAACCACCAAAGGCGGAGGTTTTGATGGGCTGCAGGGAGCAGTCAGCAAGCGAAGCCGGGCCTGCTATCTGATCGGTGATGCGGCTAAGAAGATAAAAGTAGACCTTGAAGGAAGTGGCGTCCCGCTCAATGAGTGCGGTGATCTGGAAACGGCGGTCGATGTAGCAAGTAGCTCTGCCGTACGGGGCGATGTGGTTCTACTCGCACCGGCGTGTGCCAGTTTCGACCAGTTTGAGAGTTTTGAAGCGCGTGGTGAGCGGTTTCGAGAACTAGTTACCGAACTACGGAGGTCAGATTGAAAGCGCGCAAGCGGAAGAAGCAGCCTCTTGAATACTCACTGCTTCTAACTGCGACACTCTGCCTGATCGCCTTTGGGGCGATCATGGTTTTCAGCGCCAGTTCGGCCACCTCTTATCTTGACGACGGAAACGGAAGTGCAGAGTTTTTAGTGCGATACCTCGTTTTTGCCGCGATAGGACTCGTTGCACTGCACTTGATGGCAAGAAACGGCGTATCGATAGCCAGAAGATTAGGGCCAGCGCTACTTGCTATCTCATTTGTGCTTTTACTCGCAGTACTGATCCCGGGAATTGGCGTGGAGGCGAACGGTGCAAGGCGCTGGATAGGTGCAGGCCCGATACAGATCCAGCCGTCAGAGTTGGCGAAATTGGCACTGATTCTTTACACGGCACACGTACTGGCGACGAGGCCGAAGCAGATCAAGGATCTGAAAGAACTTGCAAGCCCTCTTCTTGTCGTGATCGCCGTGGCCAGCATACTGATCATCGCCCAGCCTGACCTTGGCACGGCGTTGATAGCGCTTGCCGCGGTTACCGCGTTGCTGGTAGTCGCAGGGATGCAGATGCGTCATCTTGCGCTTTTGGCCGGAACGGGAGTTTTTCTAATTACGGTTGTCAGCATTGTTTCGCCCTACAGGCGTGAGCGGCTGGTCTCATTCTTGAGTCCATGGTCCGATGCGGGCGATTCAGGTTTTCAGTCAGTGCAAGCGATGATTGCGCTTGGTTCCGGAGGTCTTTTCGGCGTTGGCTTGGGAGAGTCAGTACAAAAGGTGTTCTACCTACCAGAAGCACATACAGACATGATTCTTGCGGTCGTAGGAGAAGAGCTCGGACTGGCGGGATTGACAACCGTTTTGGTGTTGTTCGGGATCATCGCATACGCTGGGCTGATGGCTGCAAAGAGGGCGCCTGATCGTTATCAGAAACTTCTTGGTGCGGGAATCGTGTCGCTCATTCTCTGTCAGGCGACACTCAATTTCTTTGCGGTTCTAGGGATGGCGCCGGTGACCGGCGTGCCGCTGCCATTTGTCTCGTACGGTGGCAGTAACCTGATTGTGTTGCTTGCCGGAATAGGCCTACTGTTGAACGTTGCGACCGGTAAGGCCGCGACCAAGCGCAAGAGTGGACCTATGGGCGTGGTAAAAGACGGAAAAGTCAAAAAATCCAGTGCAGTTAAAAAACGCAAAAAAACAGCTTCCAAATCGAAAGGGCGCAATGCAGCAAAAAATCGTCATAGCGGCAGGGGGAACCGCCGGGCACGTAGTTCCGGCACTCGCCGTCGCCGACGATCTGCGGGCTAGAGGGGCGAGTGTTACCTTTATTGGCACGGCCGACAGAGCCGAGGCCGATCTGGTGCCGAAGGCCGGCTACGAGTTGCGACATATAAAACTCAAAGGCCTGGATCGCAAGAACCCACTCAAAGCAATCGTGGCATTGACGCTGTCAATAACAGGGTTTTTCAAAGCACGCAGAATCCTCAAAAGTCTTGACGCCGACGCCGTTCTTGCCGGTGGAGGCTACGTTGCTGGAACAGTGGGGATGGCAGCGGCCAGTATGCGCGTGCCACTTGTGTTGACGGAGGCCGACAGTCACTTTGGCCTCTCCAACAAAGTGCTTGTGCGATTTGCGAAGCGGGCATGCCTGGCGTTTCCGATCGAGGACAGGACTACCGATAGATACCTGGTCACGGGTCGTCCGATACCTGAACAGACCGGTCGCGTAGATCCGGGCGATGCGCGGCGTCGATACGGAGTCGAGGAGTCTGATTGGGTAGTTTTGGTTTTCGGCGGCAGTATCGGTGCACGTTCCGTTAACTTCGCGGCGCTTGACGCTTTTGCAAGGGTAGGCTCCATCGCCGGTAGGTCTTTACGCATCCTGCACGTGTGTGGCCATCGCGACTTTGAATCGTTGAAGGAGAGGCTGGGTACAACTGGCGACATAAAATATGAGTTGATTGACTACGTAAGCCGAGACTTCCATACATTGCTGGCAGTCGCTGATGTCGTCATCGCAAGAGCAGGAGGGTCGGTTTTCGAGATCGCTGCTGCAGGCAAGCCTGCCATACTCATTCCTTATCCGCACGCAACTGCGGATCACCAACGAAAGAATGCGAAGTGGATGGCTGACGGTGGGGCCGCAACGGTGCTGGAGGACAAGGAGCTTGACGGACAACGGTTACGTCTGGAGACCGAAAGGTTTCTATCCGATCGACCCAAGTTGGAGGCGATGTCGGAGAGTGCTCTTAAGCTGGCACGTCCAGACGCAGCCGAGCAAGTTGCGAACGAGGTTGTTTCAGCTGCTGCCGCGGGCAAGCCCGCACAAAACAGCGAGCACTAGGCCCTAAGACGTTCTTTCAACTATTCTCGAATCAGCGAGTAAGCGTGATGAAGAAGATACAGAAAAGAGAGCGGTAATCGAAGACCGAACTACAAATGACTGGAGCGACCGTAGCCTGCACTTTATTGGCATAGGTGGCGCTGGAATGAGCGGTTTGGCAGTTGTCGCCGCAGAGCTTGGAGCCACGGTGACCGGATCGGATCGTGCGAAGTCCGAGTACACGGAGCTCTTGGAAAAGCTCGGGATAGAGCCGAAAATAGAACACGATGCTGCAAATGTTGGTGAAGGAGCTGAAGTTGTGGTCTCCACCGCTATACCGGAGGATAACCCCGAGCTTGTGAGAGCCAAGCAGTTAGGTCTGAAGGTTCTCCACCGGGCCGAGCTTCTTGCAGAGCTTTCTGGCATGCGCTCCTGCATAGCTGTCACCGGTACGCATGGCAAGACGACGACGGCTGGAATGATCGTTCACTGCATGAAAAAATGCGGGCTTAATACGGGGTATGTAGTAGGAGGCATGCTACCCGCATCTGGCGCGAACGCTTCGTTGGGCGAGGAGTGGATGGTTATAGAGGCTGATGAAAGTGACCGTTCATTTCTATATCTGCATCCAGACATAATTGTGGTTACAAATCTCGAACTCGATCACCACGTGACTTTTGGGACTTACCTCGAACTTAGAGAAGCTGTCTCGAAGTTTCTCGGCCATCTGCCTAAGAACGGCATAGCGGTCCTTCCTGATAGTGAGGATCTGTGTGAATTGGTTTCAGATGACGTGCGGCTCGCCGTCTTTTCTGCCGAGAAGACCAGTAAGCCGGCATGGAGCAGTGCCGGGAAGAAGATGTTTAGCGCTGAGGAGATCGCTTTTGAGGGAATAGGCAGCGCATTTGAGTTGATGTGTGATGGTGAAAGGATTACCGGAGTCAAGCTTGCAGTTCCTGGAGTGCACAATATTTTGAACGCACTCGCTGCACTGGTAGCGCTGAACGTTGCCGGAATTAACCTGGAAGAGGCCGCACAGGCGTTGTCAACATATGCTGCCGCTACGCGTAGATTTGAAAAAAAAGGAGAGTTTCAGGGAGCGGTGGTGTACGACGACTATGCACACCACCCAAGTGAGGTGAAGGCAACGCTAGATGCGGCACGTAATCTAGGGCCGGATCGACTTATAGCGGTATTTCAGCCGCACCTCTACTCGCGTACGTTGTATCTGGCTAGGGAATTCGGCCACGCTCTTTCAACTGCCGATTTGGTCGTTGTGACCGATGTCTACCCTGCAAGAGAAGAGCCCGTGGGTGAGTTTGAGGGAGTTGACGGCAAGATGGTCGCTGACTCTGCCTCGGATGCTGCGGGAGGAAGGCCTGTCTACTGGATTCCAGAACTAAAGGGGGCTTCAGAGTTTCTTTCGGAGATTGCCGGTGCGGGTGACATGGTTGTGACAATGGGAGCGGGCGACGTGAACACCGTCGCCGAGGATCTGGTGAATAACACAAGGAGGCGATGATGAGTTATGTCTATCTAATGTTGGCAATATTGTTTGAGGTAATTGGCACTACTTCGATGAAGTTCGCCGAAGGTTTCAGCAAGCCACTTCCCTCGGTCCTCGTATTTGTATTTTATGGCTTAAGCATTGCTGGTCTGGTGATGGCGCTTAAACACCTTGATCTCAGCTACACCTACGCAGTCTGGGCGGGCCTTGGCACGGCGCTGATAGCAACTATCGGATTTTTTTGGTTCGACGAGTCGATGTCCGTTATTAAGCTCGCCTCGTTGGGCTTGATCGTTGCCGGTGTAGTTGGCCTGAACTTTCAGGGTGAGGCGGGCTGATCTGTGTCAATCGCCAACAAGGCCCCCCTGTCCTGGTAGTGAAAAATAGGCTCTACGGCTAATGGCGGATGCACCAGAACAGAAGGTATTTAACGACTTGGTGACCGACGTTGAGGGCCTGCGCAGACAGTTAGACGATCTCTTAATTGAAGAAAGAGAATCTTCAGACGAGAAGTTGGATATGGCGTTTGCCGAGTTGCAGGAGTGGACAGCGGGGCAGCATCGAGTCGTCGACGGATTGGAGCAACGAAGTCAGCTCCACCTCATGCTGAAGGACCTTCATCGAGCTCTAACAAGTTGGCGGATCAAGCTGGACAGCAGAAAAGATGTGCCATCGTCGCTTGCAGGTACGCTGCGCGACTTGCAGGATCGGGTTATGAGGCTGATAGCGGGGTAGCTTGGATCATCTACACTGAGACGCTGTGAATGAGAGAGCGGTAGATCCTGAACAGTCCGGGCACAACGCGCCTCGTACTGCGGTAATCATTGCTTTGCTGGGTGTTGCAGTCGTAGTCACGGCTGTTGTCTTGGGTGTCGCTGAGGCCGCATGGCTGTGCGGTGGCATCATCGTTGGTGTGCTAGCAGGTATTTTCATTACAGTGCGCTCAAAATCGCAACCGAAATTGAAGTTGCCCCCTCGTGAGCCCAGACAGGCAGACAAGCGTTACGTTCTCGTTATCGCCAATCAGACCCTTTCTGGTGAAGCTCTGCGAAGGGAGATAGTCCATAGATCTAGCAGCCTTGACACGGAGGTGGAGATCGTCTGCCCAGCGATTAACGACGCACCCAAAGACAACACAGAAGATACGGAAGACGCCCAATCGAGAGCCAAGACGTCCCTGGAAAGTATGATGGACCATCTTCGAAACTCCAGCCTGATCGCTCGTGGCCGCATCGGCTCGGCCGATCCTATCCGGGCTCTCGATGAAGCCATGTACCGTTTCCCGGCGGATGAGGTAATCATCTCGACCCATCCTTACGGTCACTCGGGCTGGCTCGAACGCGATGTAGTCGAGTATGCAAGAAACCATTTCCCGGTCCCGGTAACCCACGTTATCGTTGACCTGGAGCACGAGAAGAATCAGGAGTAGGCCCTGCGCTGCAATGTCGAACGCAAAATCATCAAATGACAGCTTCAACGCACGATCGATCCTAGAGGTCGAGGGACGCCAGCTAGAGATATTCCGGCTCAAAGCTCTCGAGCCATCGTACGAGATCGGATCACTTCCGTTTTCAATAAAGATACTTTTGGAGAACCTTCTTAGGCATGAGGATGGAAGTGCCGTTGTGGCTAAGGATATTGAGGCTGTCGCGTCCTGGTCCTCTGAATCCAATCAGGCGCAAGAGATAGCGTTTACGCCGAGCAGGGTCTTGATGCAGGACTTCACCGGCGTCCCGGCGGTTGTGGATCTAGCAGCGATGCGTGATGCTATGAGCAGTCTTGGCGGTGATCCTGCCAAGATTAATCCGCTGAGGCCAGCGGAGCTTGTGATAGACCATTCAGTGCAGGTTGACGAATACGGATCGTCGAAAGCCTTTCAGCGTAATGCAGATATCGAGTTTGAACGCAACAGGGAGCGATACGGCTTTCTCCGTTGGGGTCAGCAGGCTTTTGAGAACTTCTATGTCGTGCCTCCGGACACCGGAATAGTTCACCAGGTAAATATCGAGCATTTGGCGACGGTGGTTGCGATCAGCGAGAACGGCGACTCCCAGGCGTTTCCTGACACGCTGGTAGGAACCGACTCACATACGACGATGGTAAATGCGCTTGGCGTGCTCGGCTGGGGCGTAGGAGGAATAGAGGCCGAGGCCGCCATGCTTGGCCAACCGATCACGATGCTGCTTCCGGACGTTGTGGGCTTTGAGTTGCAGGGCGAGTTAGCCGAGGGTGCGACTGCGACCGATCTGGTTTTGACGATAACCGAGATGCTCAGAGAGAAAGGCGTTGTCGGAAAATTCGTTGAGTTTTTTGGCGATGGGATGAGGAGACTGACGCTCGCAAACCGAGCGACCATTAGCAACATGTCGCCTGAGTTTGGCGCTACGTCTGCCATCTTTCCGATCGACACAGAGACATTGCGGTATTTAGAGCTTACGGGTCGGTCGATGGAGCAGGTCGCACTTGTTGCCGCTTACGCGAAAGAGCAGGGTCTTTTTCATGACGAGAACTCAGTCGAGGCTCGGTACTCAGACAAATTGGCGCTGAACCTTGGGGACGTTGAGCCGTGCGTCGCAGGTCCCAGACGGCCGCAGGACAGGATTCCACTTGCGCAGCTCAAGTCGGCTTTTGGGATAGCCCTTGAGGAGATGCTCGGCTCTGACGCGACCGGCGGCGGTAACAGCCAGTTAGACCGCTTTTCTGGGGAAGGCGGGCATACGGCGGTCGGAGTAGAGAGCTCCGAAAAAACTTCTGCGGTCAAGCTCTGCATCAATGACATCGAGCATGAGCTGGATCATGGCTCGATCGTGATTGCCGCGATAACGAGTTGTACGAACACCTCGAACCCCGCGGTCATGATTGCAGCCGGCCTGGTTGCGAAAAAGGCATGTGATTTGGGATTGGAATCGAAACCTTGGGTCAAGACAAGCCTTGCTCCTGGGTCGAAAGTCGTCAGTGACTATCTGGAGGCGTCTGGTCTGCACGAGTATCTGGACGAACTTAGCTTCAACCTGGTGGGTTATGGATGTACCACCTGCATCGGGAACTCTGGGCCACTTCCAGAAGCTGTGTCGAAGGCGATCGACGAGGGGGAGCTGGTCGTCGCGTCGGTACTTTCAGGAAACAGGAACTTTGAAGGACGAATCAACTCACAGATAAAGGCCAACTACCTTGCATCTCCACCCTTGGTGGTTGCCTACGCGCTTGTCGGCCGGATCGATATCGATTTGACAACTGAGCCTGTCGGTCAAGACCAAGAGGGCGACCCCGTCTATCTGAAGGACCTGTGGCCGAGTACCCAGGAAATAGGCCGGGTTATGGAAGAAGCAGTGAAGGTAGAGATGTTCCGCGAGAGCTATACCGACGTCTTCGAAGGAGACGAGCGGTGGAACGGCCTCGCAGGAGCTGAAGGAGACCGGTTCGAGTGGGACGATGAGTCGACCTACATCAAGAGCCCACCTTATTTCTCTGACATGTCACTGGAACCGGAACCGGTCACAGACGTAAAAGGAGCGCGTGCTCTGGTTGTGCTCGCAGACAGCGTCACTACCGATCACATATCACCAGCCGGCGCGATCAAAAAGGACAGCCCTGCCGGGCGATACCTGATCGATCACGGAGTGGATGTAAGGGATTTCAACTCATACGGTTCCAGGCGTGGCAACCACGAGGTGATGATGCGCGGGACGTTCGCCAACGTTCGACTGCGGAACCAGCTCGTTCCGGGAGTAGAGGGCGGTGTAACCATCCATCTTCCCGGTGGTGAGCAGATGACGATCTTCGATGCCGCAATTAGATATCGACAGGAGGGCACACCGTTGGTGATTCTTGCGGGCAAGGAGTACGGTTCAGGCTCATCGCGAGATTGGGCTGCGAAGGGAACGCGGCTGCTAGGGGCACGGGCGGTCATTGCAGAAAGCTATGAGCGAATCCACCGTTCCAACCTGATCGGGATGGGCGTGTTGCCGCTCCAGTTTAAGGAGGGTGAAAGTGTTGAGTCACTCGGCTTAAACGGCAAAGAACTTTTTGAGATAGATGGGAGTGCGACCGGACAAGAAGAGGTCACAGTGACCGCTACACCGGATCAAGGTGAGTCGATCTCATTCAAGGCTCGGGTGAGGATCGATACTCCTCAGGAAGCTGCTTATTACAAGCACGGAGGCATCTTGCAGTACGTTCTGAGGCGGCTCTTAGCCGAATAGAACTTTCAGTTTTAGATTCCGTGCCGATGTTCCTGCTGAGTTCGCTAGGCCCTGCCCGACCGCAAGTTACCTGTTGTTAGTGCTGTGGTTCGACCGCGGAATTAGTCCCTCTATCCGTTGTTTAAAGTAACTAAATAGAACGACAGCGAAGTCCACAACACCTGCGACTAATCTTGCGACTGGCCCCGTTACAAGCCACGCAGTAAAGTGAATCCAACGCTTGTTTTGCGATCCCATGATCGAGGAGAGTAGCGGCTTCACGCTATTGTCTTGCCCTGGTTTTCGACCATGGAAAAGGTAAAGACTAAAACGAAAGAGTTACCTGAGTCCCGCGTGCGGGTCGATGTTGAGGTCGCCGCAAACGATGTTCAGGCACAACTCGAGCTGGCTTCTGGGTCGCTTGGAAAAGATCTAAAGATGCCGGGTTTCCGTAAGGGCAAGGTGCCGCCTGACATCGTGCTGAAAAGGCTCGGCCGAGAAGCTGTTTTCCAACAGATGCTGAGGGATTCACTGGAAGATATGTACCGAAGGGCGTTGATGACAGCAGAGATTGGTCCTATAGGCGAGCCGAAGTTTGAGTTCGGTGAGATGCCGAATTCAGGCGAGGCCCTGAATTTCTCGATTGAGGTGGGAGTTAGACCAAAGACCAAACTTGGAAAGTACAAGGGAATTGAGGCCGGCAAGCGCGAAATAGAAGTTTCTAAGGAGTCGGTGGATGAAGAGATTGAGCGGCTGAGGCAGTCGGTTGCACAGCTCGAGCCGGTCGAGAGGTCGTTGAAGGAAGGTGACTACTCAGTGCTCGATTTCGAGGGCAAAGTTGATGGTGAAGTGTTCGATGGCGGTGTGGCACGTGACTATTCGCTTGAGATCGGCAGCAACAGTTTGCTTGAGGGATTCGAGGAACAGCTGATCGGAGCATCGGCTGACGAAGAGAGACAGGTCGAGATTGTATTTCCCGACGACTACAGGGAAGACAGGCTTGCCGGCAAGAAGGCTGTATTTGACGTGAAGGTCAAAGCAGTACAAGAAGTAACGCTGCCTGACACAGAGGACGAGCTCGCCCGCCAAGTAAGCGAGTTTGACACGATCGGAGAGTTGCGGTCTGATATCGAGGAGAAGCTTGGGCAGGTGCAGGAAAGATCGATAGAACAGGAGTACATCGAGGCGGTGCTTGATTCTGCAGTGAAAGAGTCAGAGGTCGATCTACCTGACGACATCGTCTATGCACGGGCCCACGAGATGTGGCACCAGATGGAGCACAAGCTCCAGCAACAGGGGATCTCTCCGGACAAGTATGCGGAGATCGTTGGTAAAGATCAAGAGCAGGTATTAGAAGATCTCAAGGTCAGCGCCGCTCGCGACCTAAAGAGAGAGAGCCTCCTGGTAGCTGTTGTTGAGAAGGAGAACCTCCAAGTAGCTGACGATGAGCTGCTGGATGCAATTGGATCTGCCACTCAAGGCGATGAAGTGTCCCCTTCGGATCTACTCGAGCAGCTTGAGAGCAGTGGTCAAGATAAAGCATTTCGTGAGGACCTGGTTACACGCAAAGCGGCGAAATTTCTGACTGAGGCGTCTAAGGCGATAAGTGTGGAACGTGCACAAGCCAAAGATAAACTATGGAACCCGGAAAAAGAGAAACCGGGTGAAGGGGCCGAGATCTGGACCCCTGGTGATAAGTGACTTGGATTCGGTGGCAACGCGGGTCTCGTAGCGAGATTCGAACAGTGCCGTTAGCTACCGCCTCAGCATAGAAAATCCAAATCATTGGATTTTCTTGCTGGTAAACTGAACACAAGTAGAAGAAGTTGCGTGCAGGAAAAGATCATGTTGCCAGGAAGAAGGCTCAGGTTGTGACACCGTTAGTTCCAATGGTCATAGAACAGACGTCGAGGGGCGAGCGCTCCTTCGACATCTACTCGCGTCTTTTAAACGAACGAATCATCTTTCTGGGCACACCGATAAACGATGAGATCGCAAATCTTGTGGTGGCGCAGTTGCTTCACCTCGAGTCAGACGATGCAGACAAGGACATAAGTATCTACATCAACACACCGGGCGGGTCCGTGTACTCGGGCCTTGCGATCTATGACACGATACAGTTCATCAAGCCCGATGTCCAGACGATCTGCGTTGGAATAGCGATGAGCATGGGAGCGTTGCTACTGGCAGGAGGTTCTGCCGAGAAAAGGATGGCATTGCCCAATGCAAAGATTTTGATCCACCAGGTATCTGGTGGATTCGAAGGTGCAGCGGCGGACATCGAGATTCATGCCCGTGAGATAATCGACACAAGACGTCGGTTGGATGAGATACTTGCACAGCATACGAAACAGGATCTTGAGAAGGTTTCCAAGGACACGGATCGCGATTATTTCATGAGCGCTGAGGAGGCGAAGAAATACGGGCTGATCGACAAGGTCATATCCCAACATTAATTCGCATTCAATAGGGGGAGAAGTTGGCGAACTCGTCTGAATCAAACGAACATCTACTGTGCAGTTTCTGTGGCAAGTCTCAGCGACAGGTGAAGAAGCTGATCGCTGGTCCTGGGGTTTACATCTGCGATGAGTGCATAGATCTATGTAACGAGATCGTTGTCGAGGAGACATCGACTACACCGAGCTTCGATCTGGAAGCTCTACCGAAGCCAAAGGAGATATACAGCGCACTTAGCGAGTATGTAATAGGGCAAGAAGAGGCTAAACGGACGCTATCGGTCGCGGTATACAACCACTACAAGCGAGTACGGATGATTGAGACCAGCGAATCGGATGTGGAGCTGCAAAAATCAAACATACTTCTAATCGGTCCAACGGGCTGTGGAAAGACACTGTTGGCACAGACGCTTGCTCGGATTTTGAACGTACCGTTCGCGATAGCCGATGCCACAGCACTCACGGAAGCAGGCTATGTGGGCGAGGACGTGGAGAACATACTGCTCAAGCTCATTCAAGCGGCAGACTACGACGTGAAAAAAGCGGAGACCGGGATCATTTATATAGATGAGTCCGACAAGATCGCTCGCAAGGCAGACGGTCCCTCGATCACTCGTGATGTCTCAGGTGAGGGCGTGCAGCAGGCGCTCTTAAAAATTCTGGAAGGCACTATTGCATCGGTTCCACCACAAGGGGGACGGAAGCACCCGCATCAAGAGTTCTTGAATATCGATACGACGAACGTCCTTTTCATCTGCGGTGGCTCATTTGCGGGTTTGGATGATGTAATTGAGCGTCGTGAAGGACAGAGCAAGATAGGCTTCACTGACAAAGTCAAGTCGGAACGGAGCATTGACTTGGACGAGATCATGCAGGGGGTGCTGCCCGAGGATCTCATCGAGTTTGGATTGATACCCGAGTTTGTGGGGCGCGTGCCGATTGTTTCCGCAATACACCACCTAACAAAGAAAGACTTGGTGACGATTCTGACAGAGCCGCGCAATGCGCTGACAAAACAGTTCCAGCGGTTTTTCAACTTCGACGGCATCGAGTTGATGTTTGCAGACGAGGCACTTTCAAGCATTGCAGACAGGGCGCTCGAGCGTGAAAGTGGTGCCAGGGGGCTGCGCTCCATAATCGAAGAGGTTTTGTTGGAAGTCATGTATGAATTACCTTCGAGGCGCGACGTAAGTAAGTGTGTTGTGACCAAAGAGACGATCGACAAGGGCTTGAAGCCAACGCTCGTAACTTCAGCAGTGACTGACATAGAAGATGACGACGAAGATCTAGGCCTAGAGAGAGAATCGGCTTAGATACCGTCTCACTTTCTTGACATCACTTTGAAAGCTCCCTCGTCATCCTAAGCTTTGTGTCGTGCTGAGTGAAACGAAGCATCTGTCGACGCTTCTTAACTGCCTTCGAGATTCTTCGCTTTCGCTCAGAAAGACAAGGGACTGTCGCTGAGGATGAGAATGAGATGGTCATATGGGGCATCATCGTCAATACACTAAGGCAACGATGGCTGACGAAAGATTGAGCAAGCTGGAGCAAAAGACCCGCTATAAGCCGGCCGAGGTCGAGGAGAGGATATTCAACCTGTGGCTGGACAAGGGGTATTTCAATCCCAAGGCCGTGGGGACAAGCGAAGACAACTACTCGATCTCGATCCCGCCGCCGAATATAACAGGATCACTGCACATGGGTCACGCACTGAATGCATCGATCCAGGATACGCTGATACGGATGCGCAGGATGCAGGGCGTCAATGCGATCTGGGTACTGGGTACCGATCACGCATCGATTGCCACTCATGCTGTTATGGAAAAAAAACTGCGGGCGGAAGGCACGAGCAGAAAAGAGATCGGTCGAGAGGATTTTGAGCGAAGGGTCTGGGAATGGAAGGAAGAGTACGGTGCCAAGATAGTCGAGCAGTTCAAGAGGATCGGCGCATCTTGCGACTACGAGAACGAGCGATTTACTCTGGACCCAGGTTACGTTCGAGCTGTCTACAGAGTGTTCAAACAACTGTTCGACAAGGGGTTGATCTATCGCGATAACTATATGGTCAACTGGGATACGGCAGAAAGAACTGCGATCTCCGATCTAGAGGTCGAGCACAAAGAAGTCGAAGATGTTCTGTACGAGATCAAGTATCCGCTTGCTTCAGGCGATGGATTCGTCAACATTGCCACCGTGCGCCCAGAGACCATGTTCGCCGATACCGCGGTTGCAGTTAGCCCCGACGACGACCGTTATAGGCATCTGATAGGGCAGAAGATAAAACTACCGTTCATCGGGCGCGAGCTCGAGGTCATACCGGACGAGCATGTCGACCCAGAGTTCGGCACGGGCGTGTTGAAGATAACTCCCGGTCACGACCCGAACGACTTCGAGATAGGGCGAAAGCATGGGCTTGAAGAGGTGCTCTGCATCGGTGAGGACGGTCTGCTTAACGAGAACGCAGGAGAGCGCTTTGCGGGTCTGACTGTGCTGGAGGGAAGAGAGGCGGTCATCAGCGCGTTACGTGATGATGGGCTGCTCGTCTCGGAGGAGAAGTATGTTCACTCGGTCGGGCACTCGCATAGATCGGGTGAGCCAATCGAGCCCTTGATTAGCGAACAATGGTTTTGTCGTATGGACGAGCTGGCAGCGCCTGCGATCGAGGCAGTGGAGAAGGGGCGAGTTCGAATCACCCCCGAGCGCTGGGCTCGAGTCTACCTTGATTGGATGAGTCAGATAAGGCCGTGGTGTATATCCCGTCAACTCTGGTGGGGCCACCGGATTCCTGTCTGGTATTGCGACGCGTGCGAGGAGATGTACGTCGCAGAAACCGACCCGGGGAGGTGTGGTGCCTGCGACGGCTCGGTAAGGCAGGAGGAAGACGTTCTAGACACCTGGTTCAGCTCCGCACTTTGGCCGTTTGCAACACTGGGCTGGCCCGATGAGACCGACGAGCTAAAGGCCTTCTATCCAACCGACTTTCTTACGACTGCTCGGGACATTCTGTACCTTTGGGTAGCCAGAATGCTGATGATGGGGCTTGAATTTACCGGGGACGTGCCTTTTGACGATGTCTATGTGCATTCTGTGATTTTGGCACCAGACGGTAGGCGCATGTCCAAATCGCTTGGTACCGGTATCGATCCGCTGGATTCGATAGACGAATTAGGTGCCGACGCTCTCCGCTTCGGACTGCTCGATATGACCTCAAGTCAGGATGTGCGTTTCTCTCAAGAAAAGGTTCGCCAGGGACAGGAGCTTGCTAACAAGTTGTGGAATGCAGCGAGGCTTGTGCTCACCACTGTCGATGAGGTAGAGCCCTCAGTCAGTAGCGCCACCATCGAGGATCGCTGGATAGTCTCAAAACTGCAAAAGACGATCGAGCGCACGACCGTACAGTTTGAAAAGTACGACTTCTCTCACGCAGTCCAGGATATATACAGCTTTTTCTGGCACGATTTCTGTGATTGGTACTTAGAGATTGCGAAGCAACGTCTTTACCAGGCGACCGACCGATCCAATGTGTCGGCAAATCTGCTCTACGTACTTCAGGAGTCGATTGCGTTGATGCACCCGGTGATGCCGTTCATTACAGAAGAGGTGTACGGGCTGTTTCCCGAGGTCGCAAAAAAAACAGATCATCTAATCATCAGGCACTTTCCGATCTGCGAGTCGGAATGGGTAGACGAGGAGTCAGAAGACCGGTTTGAGAAATTGAGGCTGGCAACAGTTGCAGTGAGGAGGTTTAAGGACCAGGTTGGTGTGCCCGCGGGCAAGGCAATAGTGGGCAAACTATCCATAGACGATGCGGATATAGGTGCTGTTTATTCAAAGAACACCGACCTGCTCGAGCGTCTTGCGCAGATCGACCTTTCCGCTGATTTAGTAGGCCAAGAAAACGCTGCCAGCATCGCTGTGCCGGGAGGCGCGATCCAGGTACATGCAGGCGAAAATCTGGACAAGGAAGAGGTAGGGGAACGATTAATTAAACGCCGGGATCATCTGGCTTCAGAAATCAAACGGGCGCAGGCAAAACTTGACAACGTTGGATTCACAGAGAAAGCGCCTGCAGCAGTTGTAGAAAAGGAGCGCGACACGCTGAACCGTTGCAAGGATGAGCTTGAGGAGCTCGAGGGGCTTGGTTGATTTCTACTACGGAACCCGATGTGAATGCAAATGCTGAGCTATCGAGAGGCCATAGATCATCTCCTATCTCTGAATCAACTGGGGATAAAACTGGGGCTGGAGCGAATGCAACTGCTAACACAAGCGTTGGGAAACCCGCAAAACAGCTTCGACTCCATTCACATCGTCGGCACTAACGGTAAGACCTCAACGGCGAAGATCACTGCCAAGATATTGACCGAGCACGGGTACAAGGTTGGTACGTACTGTTCTCCACATATAACCGGATTCAGCGAGCGAGTTCAGGTGCAATCCAAGGAAGTCAACAAGCGGGAGTTCGCAGAGGCCGTAGGACTAGTAGCGGAAACAGCCAGTGAAGTGGAGATGACTCTTCCGAAAGGTGATCGTATTACCCAGTTCGAAATACTGACGGCCGTAGCACTGTCGATCTTCCAAAGTCGCAACGTCGATGTCGCAGTGGTCGAGGCCGGGCTTGGTGGTCGTTACGACGCGACAAATATCCTAAGTTCGCAGGTCCAGGCTCTGACCAATATTTCCTTAGAGCACACCAAATGGCTGGGATCGACCGAAAAAGAGATATGCGATGAAAAGCTAGCCATAGTGCCACATTCGGGGCATCTGATTACCGGAGAGCTTTCGATTGAAGCGGCGATCCGCGTAGATGAGATAGTGGGCGAGCGAGCGGTCAGGGTAGAAAAAGCAGGTGAGGATTTTCATTGGCACACGGACGGGCGACGCATTTCGATCACCGCAAGGAACAGGTACGAGAACCTACCATTGAAACTGCTAGGTGCTTTTCAGCGAGACAACCTCGCGTTGGCCGTGGCTGTTGCTGAGGCATACGATCGGAATCTTCATGAGCCCGACGTGAGAAGAGCTGCGATCGAAGTCGAGATACCGGGCAGGCTGGAAAAGGTGGGCTCAAATCCGATCACCTTGATCGATGGAGCGCACAACCCGGCGGCGATGCAGGCTCTATGTGGATCGCTCGAGGAGATCATCGGTGGAAAAAGGCTGATCGCGGTACTTTCTATACTCGATGACAAGGATGTGCCGGCGATGCTTGGGGAGCTTCTTCCACGGTGTAGGAGTGTAGTTTGCACAAAGAGCAGCCATGAACGTTCAGTTCCTGCATCGTCAATACAGGAGCTTTGTTTAAAGCGTGGATTCGAGGATGCGTATTGCGTGGAAGACCCTAGAGATGCCGTCGTTTGCGCACGAAAACTTGCGGATGGGGATGGGGCGGTGCTGATATGTGGTTCGATATATCTGCTTGCGGATCTTGAAGAGGGTTTTGCAGGGCAGTCTGGCGAGTTGAAAACCGCCGCATGAGATATGGAAAAGACGAAGGGAAAAAGGTCAGGTATGGGCGGCATGTTGCTGTTTGTTGCTGCAATCGTCGCTTTTGTTGTACTCGTGTTTTTTACAGTTGGTTACTTACTCGGCCAGTTCTTGTTGTAATGTGTTCAAAATGAGTCTTGCGGTATTTGGCATAGAGAACGACGGTTTGAACCTGTTTGTGAACCTGTTGATCTTCTTTCTTGTCGTGATCTGGCTCGCACTTGTCTACTGGACCTACTCGGATGCTCGTAGGCGGATCGACGACCCGATGCTTGTGGGGTGTGCAACGGCGGCGGCTCTATTTCCTTTTATTGGCCCACTTATTTACACGATCGTTCGACCTCCAGAGTTCTTAGACGATGCCCACGAACGGGAACTTGAGATAAAGGCCGCTCAATCGAGGCAGAGACAGCTTGAGCGACAGCAATGTCCAAACTGCAACTACGCAATTGAGCCCAGCTTCTTACGCTGTCCGAGCTGCATGTTCAAATTGAAAGATCCTTGTGGAAGTTGTGGGAAGCCGGTCGACCCGAGTTGGAGAGCCTGTCCGTTCTGTGAGACTCCGTTGGCGGCGGCGCAGAAGAGTCCCAGGACCAGCCGGGGCGAGTCAAAAAGAGGCAAGAGAACGAAGAAGAACGATCAGCGAAAGCCGAGTAAGGGAAGGATCGACCCGGATAAGACGCGCGAATATTCAGTTGAGGACAAAATGAAGCCGGTTACAGGGAACCTCGGAACTAAGGCCGATGTGGGCGCATCGGATGACCGGCTCGGGACGAAGGAACCCAGAAAGAAGGCGGCGAGCAAACGTGCACAACGTAAGAAGTGAGAGGGCCATGTCGGGGGTCGCCGGCTGTCTCTGTAGATCGAGCCGATGAAGATGGATCGCACGTTGATACTGGTCAAGCCAGACGCATTTTCCAGAAATCTAACGGGAGAAGTGATTCGTAGGTTTGAGAACAAAGGCCTCGAGATCGTCGCAATCAACAAGATGCAGATCGACAGGTCATTGGCCGAGAAACACTACGCAGAACATGCCGAAAAGCCGTTTTTTGGAGAACTGGTTCAGTTCATAACGAGCGGCCCTTTAGTAGCGCTTGTGCTTGAAGGTGAGAGAGCCGTCGAAGTGGCACGACAGGTGATCGGCGCAACCGACCCAGCAGAGGCTGCTCCTGGCTCGATTCGAGGAGACCTAGGCATCGAAGTAACCAAGAACCTGGTGCACGGCTCAGACTCCACCGAGTCGGCACAGCGAGAAATTGGAATCTTCTTCCCCGATCTGTCTTAGACCGATCATGGCATGCTTTCGGGACCAGTCGGGCTGGTCGTTAAAGTGACGAATCCATCGATCGTGTTAGCCTCGGAGTCGCCGCAGAGGCGCGAGATAATGGGACGACTTGGGCTGGATTTTCAAGTTAAACCAGTGGAAATAGCTGAACTTACAGAGGGCGACCCAAGAACCGTCGCTCAGGAGAACTCTCTCCTCAAGGCGAGGGCTGCGGCTGATCTGATGCCGGATAGTGAGTTGATACTCGGTGTAGATACGTTGGTCGCGGTCGGGCGCCGAATCTTCGGAAAGCCTTCCCTGGAGGCGGACGCCAGTGCCACGATCGAGGCGCTCTCGGGCATTGAACATACTGTGATAAGCGGCCTTTCGGTTGTAGATAGTGGAAATGCGCGAAGTCACGTATGCACGACGAAAGTTGCGTTTCGAAAGCTAGATCGGCGGCTTATCGACTGGTACGTTGGCACCGGTGAGTGGCGTGATCGTGCCGGTGGCTACGCGATTCAAGAGCGTGGAATAGCATTGGTTGAGAGCATCGAAGGCGACTACTTGAATGTGGTAGGCCTTCCGGTAGCGCTGCTTTTGGAGATGGTCCCAGATATACTGTGGCGTTAGGAGTCTGCGAAATCCGTTCCCAACATGCAAAAATACTGACCGAAACCGGCATCTGGACCCGATCATTGAAGGAAGCTCGACTATACTGGCCGGTTTTAACGCATTGAACAGGGTTTTTACGAGTCCTCATACTCACGATGGGCATATTTAGTTATATGACAGGTTTTGGCGGCCGCGATATGGCGGTTGACTTGGGAACCGCAAATACGCTTGTCTATGTACGAGGAAGAGGGATCGTATTGTCGGAACCATCTGTTGTGGCGATCGACTCCTCCTCCGGTGCAGTGCATGCGGTCGGGGTTGAGGCAAAGCGGATGCTCGGTAGGACGCCCGGCACGATAAGAGCGATCAGACCGCTGAAGGACGGTGTAATAGCCGACTTCGACGTCACAGAGCAGATGCTACGCCACTTTATTCAAAAAGTTCATCAGAATAGATGGGCTCATCCTCGAGTGGTTGTGTGTGTTCCATCGGGCGTTACAGGTGTCGAAAAGAGAGCGGTCGAAGAGGCGTGCCTATCCGCTGGAGCGAGACAGGCGTATCTCATCGAAGAACCGATGGCCGCGGCGATCGGCTGCGGATTACCGGTTGCCGAGCCTACCGGCAGCATGATTGTTGACATAGGCGGCGGAACAAGTGAGGTCGCAATTATCTCTTTGGGCGGCATAGTCGTTTCGCAGTCCATTCGTGTCGGTGGGGACGAATGCGATGAGGCGATCATCGGCGCCGTTAAGCGCAAGTACAAGTTGATGATCGGGCAACAAACAGCTGAGGAGGTAAAGCTGGAAATTGGCTCCGCCTTTCCATTGCAGGAAGAGGTGCAGGCGGAGATTCGTGGACGGGATCTGGTCACGGGGTTACCGAAGACGGTCGTACTGTCCTCAGAAGAGGTCCGCGAGGCGCTCGAAGAGCCTCTGCAGCAGATTCTCGGTGCCGTAAAAGAAACGCTTGACCGAACACCTCCCGAGTTGGCCTCGGATATAATGGATCGTGGCATAATGATGGCAGGAGGCGGAGCTCTGCTTCAGGGTATGGACGAAAGATTGCGAGACGAGACACAGATGCCTGCACATTTGGCCGAGTCGCCGCTGACCTGCGTAGCTGTGGGATCCGGGCGGTCGCTGGAGGAGTTCGAGGCGATCCATAAGGCGTCGATTGGATCTCGTTACCGCAAGTGAGTCCCACAATTAGATCGTTGAATAAAGGTTTTAGAAGTTTTATGTTAGGACTTGATGTCAGGTGTATAAGAAGTCGGTTCGCCGGCGGCGCATATTACTTGCACTGCTAGTTGTAGTCTCGTTAGTTTTGCTGACGACACATTTCAGAGAGCCCGCAGGGGGGTTTTTGCACGCGGTTCAGAGGGGCACGATGGAGGCGATCGCACCGATACAGAAAGGTGCGGGTAAAGCCCTCAAGCCTGCCCGTGACCTTGGAAACTGGGTGGGTGACCTGTTCACAGCCAAGTCTGAGAATAATGAGCTGAAAAAGCAGGTCGAGGAGCTTCAATCGGAAGCAGCCAACTCAGCTTCATTGGAGCGAGAAAACAATGAGCTGAGAAAGCTGGCGCGCCTTGAGAAGAAACTTAGCCTCAACGAGCGATTCAAGCCGATCACGGCGACAGTCATAACACGTTCACCGACCGTTTGGTACGCAACTGTGACAATCAACAGCGGTTCGAGCTCGGGCGTCCGAGCCAACCAAGCCGTTGTGAACGGCGATGGATTGATCGGCATTGTGACCTCGACATCAGCGCACGCCGCGCAGGTTACGCTGATTACCGATCACACGAGCGCAGTCTCGGCGCAGGTCGTTCCAGGAGGTGCAGTCGGAGTCGTAAAACCTGAAATAGGCAATCCGGGAAAACTCGTACTCGACTTTGTTAATCGCGACAAGAAGATCCGTGCTGGGCAGATCGTCACAACTGCCGGGTGGCGTTCCAGTAAGCTGGAGTCAAGATTTCCAAGAGGATTGCCGATCGGGCGAATATCGGACGTCGAAAGCGGCAAAAGCAAGTTGTTCAAGGAAATCCGATTGAGGCCATTTGCGGACCTGAAAAGAATCTACTTTGTCCAGGTGCTTCGCAGACGATGAATTTGACGCTGACGCCCACTTCAATAGCAAAACTGGCGTTTCTTGTTATCGGCGGTGTCCTGCTCCAAATCACGGCCTTGTCGCAGCTCACATTTTTTGGCGCAAGCGCTGATTTGGCTCCTCTGATAGTGGCTTCGGTAGGCCTTCTTGCGGGAGCTGAAATTGGGGCAGTGATGGGTTTTTCGATCGGTCTCATGGTCGACTTGGCGCTTTTACAGACATTGGGCGTTTCTTCTCTTCTATACACGACGGTAGGCTACTTCTCCGGTCGTTACGGAGAAATCCACGACCCTACTGACCCTATGTCACCACTTGTCGCCGGTGCCGGCGCAACATTCGCTGCCACAATTGGTTATGCGATTGTGCAGATGATGCTTGGAGTCCACGCGCCGGTAAGCGCGCTACTGGTACGTGAGATAATGATTACTGTACTTTTGAACACACTGCTGGCGATACCTGTTTTTCTAGCTATTCGACGTTTACTTAGGTCCGACCTGAAAGAGGAAGTACTGCCCCGAAGGTCAAAGAACACAGCAGCGGGACGGATCTTGACGGGGCGTGGTTAATGATGTATCTGCCGTCGAAGGAAAAGACACCGGTAATAACTGCGAAGCTTGCGGCGCGCGTGGCTCTCTTAGGTGGAGTAGCCCTTGCAATGTTTGCGATCGTATTCTTCCGACTCTGGTTTCTCCAGATTCTCTCAGGCGACGACTATCTTACAAAGGCAAAAAACAACCAGGTTAGGGAGATTAAGGTGGAGGCACCACGCGGAAGAGTCGTAGATGCTGACGGCAAGGTGCTCGTCGACAACCGAACAGCGATGGTGGTTCAGGTCGTTCCACAACGAATACCTACGAGCCCAAGGTTGAAGAAAGCACTTTTTGCGAGACTGGGGAAGACGTTGGAGATGAGACCAACGACAATAAAAAGATACATTCGCGAACAACAAAAAAAGTTGCCTTATAGTTCGGTCATTCTCAAGACAGACGTGCCACTTCGCACTGTTTACTACCTTCAGGAGAACCTACGTAACTATCCTGGAGTGCAGGTTGAGCGCATATTCATCAGAAGGTACCCGCACAAGGAGGTCGGTGCGCATCTCTTCGGAACCGTTGGCGAGGTAACTCGCAAACAGCTCGAAGGAAAGCAGTTCAAGTCGGTTAGTTCAGGTGACAGAGTGGGCCAGTCGGGGCTTGAGAATATCTACGACCGGTATCTGCGTGGATCGAATGGTGCCAGTCGGATACAAGTAGATGCGAACGGAAGCCCCAAGGGTGAACTTGCCGTAAAGAAGCCAACGGCGGGAAAGCAGCTAAGGCTCTCGATCGACATGCGAACGCAAAAAGCAGCGGAGGCCGCAATCAACACCGGTGTGCATGCATTTGGCAGGGGGTCGGCAGCGGTCGCCATGGATCCAAAATCAGGTGAGGTGGTCGCTCTGGCTAGCTATCCGAGCTTCGATCCAAACATCTTCTCCAAGCCGGTCAAAAACTCGACTTACAAACAACTAACTAACCCGAAAAACGGTGCTCCTCTTGCCAACCGTGCTACGCAGGGACTGTACCCGACAGGATCGACGTTCAAGCTGATATCGGCTACTGCTGCATTGGAGGGTGGGTTGATCACGCCGGCAAGCGTGGTATATGACGGAGGTAGCATCCGCGTTGGTGGAATAACGTTCGAAAACGCCGGCGGTGCGTCGTACGGTGCAGTGAACGTTGTATCAGCGTTGAGGGTCTCTTCCGACGTATTTTTCTACACAATGGGCTTGCGCTCCAACCGACAGGGAAAGAACACTCTTCAAAAATGGGCCAAGAGGCTTGGCATAGGGAGGAAGACAGGGATCGATCTCCCTGCCGAAGTCGATGGGCTATTGCCAACGCCAAAATGGAGGAATCGCCTATACAAAAAGAAGTTAACCGATCGACCGTGGTCTGACGGCGATGCCGTTAACTTAGCCGTTGGCCAGGGTGACCTACAGGCAAACCCACTGCAGATGGCTGTGGCGTACTCGGCTGTCGCAAACGGTGGCAAGGTGGTTACCCCGCACATTGGGCGTAGCATCGAGGACGGTAGCGGTCGGTTGATTCAGGAGTTGAGGGGAGCCGAACGTCGCAAACTATCGATAAGCAACAGCAACCGAGAGGCGATCATGAAGGGCTTGAGAGGTGCTGCCAGTGAACCAGGCGGAACATCGACATCGGTGTTCAAGGGCTTCAAAGTGCCGGTTGCAGGGAAGACGGGTACTGCGGAACGCCCGGGGCAGGGAGACCAGTCGTGGTATGTTGCGATGGCACCGTACCCCGACCCCGAGATAGTCGTTGCGGTTACGATCGAGGGCGGGGGTTTCGGGGCGGATTCAGCTGCACCTGCGGCGAGAAAAATACTCTCCGCCTATTTCCGCATCAAGGACAAGAAAAAGCCAAGTAAAGGGACAACGAGAGACTGATGCACGGAACACCATTCGGAACCGGAGTGCGGACGTTCAAAGACACGGGGTGGGCGTCTTGGCGGCTCGACCCGTGGTTGTTACTTGCATCAGTTGGGCTGCTGCTTTTCAGTATTTTTGCCTTGAGCGGAGCAACCGAAAACGATGTTCCAGGCAGTCCGGACTACTACGTGGTCAGACAGTCGGTGTATGGAGTAGTTGGCCTGTTGCTGATGATGGGCATATCTCGCATCGACTACTCTCGATTGCAGCAGTATAGGGTTGGAATCTACTCTGGCATGATCGCGGCCATTTTGCTCGTTCTGGCCGTTGGGGGAGCGACTCGTGGTTCTCGCAGATGGATAGATCTTCCGTTCTTCAACTTTCAGCCATCCGAGCTTGGAAAGATTCTTTTGATTCTTGCGGTAGCCGCCTTCGTTGTAGACCGCTTGAGGAAGATGGAGGAAAGGGGCACAACACTTAGGGTCATTTTGCTGGCCCTAGTTCCGGCTTTGCTCGTAATTATGCAGCCCGATTTGGGTACGAGCATGGTCTACATAGTTATCGCGTTGGCGATTCTGTTCATGGCGGGGGCAAAGTGGAACCACTTTGCAGTGATAGGCCTGACAATCGTCACTGTGATCGTGCTTGTACTGGTCGTGATGCCCAAGATGGGCATATCGCCGCTTCAGGACTATCAAAGCGATCGTCTAACGGCGTTTCTGCACCCGGGAGAGGTAACGGATAGCACTTCGTATCAGCAGAATCAGGCGTTGATTGCGCTTGGGTCGGGCGGACAGTCAGGTAGGGGAGTAGAGCAGGCAACGCAGACAAGACTCGACTTTCTCCCAGAGCACCACACCGACTTCATATTCGCAGTTATTGGGGAGACATACGGATTCATAGGGGTTGCCATTGTGCTGAGTCTGTACGCGCTATTGATCTGGCGGGGTTTACGCATATTGACACTTTCAAACAATACATTTGGAGCACTGATCGTCGGAGGAGTAGTGGCGATGCTTATGTTCCAGGTCTTTATCAACGTGGGGATGAATATCGGCATCATGCCGATAACCGGAATACCGCTACCGCTCATGAGCTACGGCGGTTCATCCGTGATCGTAACGATGATCGCGATTGGCCTGTTGCAGAGTGTCTACGCGCACACAAAGAAAAAATCCGGAACCAGTAGCTCTGAACCATCTAAATCATTACGAATGGAGTGAGAATAGAAAAGTGAAAAAACAGGTATTGGTCACGGTTGGCCGTGGCGAGACAAGAGTCGCAATTCTGGAATCGAAAGGGCCCGACAAGGGTTCGACCGGTAGATCCCGGTCGCAGAGCGATAGTAAGGGTAAAAAGCAAAAAAGCAGCGATGAGTGGCGTGTGGCGGAACTGTATCTGGAGCGTCCGCGCAGTAGGTCCATAGTCGGCAATGTATACAAGGGACGCGTAGAAAATGTGGTTCAGGGGCTGGAGGCCGCCTTTGTGGATATCGGGCTGGAGAAAAATGGTTTTCTTCACGTACACGACATTATTGCGCCTAGTGCCAGGAAAAAATCCAACACGAAACGGAAGAGGATAGGAGATGTGCTGAGGAAAGGACAAGATGTTGTTGTCCAAGCTGTGAAGGACCCCCTCAAGACGAAGGGACCCAGGCTCAGTATGCAACTCGCCATACCAGGCCGCTACATGGTCTATCTACCTCAGGGCGAGGGTGTTGGTATCAGCCGCCGTCTGCAAGAAAAAGAACGAGAGCGTTTGCGTCGCGTTGCTTCCAATCTGAAGATTGAAAAAGGCGGCGCCATTGTCAGAACGGCTGCCCAAGGTGCGAAGATGGAAGAACTTGAACGAGAGGTAGGTTTCCTGTTCAGGCTGCAGGAGATCCTGGATGAAAGGATCAAATCGACTCCGGCACCAAACATAATATTTCAAGAGGCGGATCTGCCTATTCGTGTGGTCCGTGACATTTTTACTAAGGAGTTTGACAGAGCGATCGTCGACGATGAGCTGAACCAGCAGAGGCTTGTCAACTTCTTTAAAAGAACGGCACCGGAGCTTGCGGACAAGGTCGATAAACACACCGGTGATCAACCTCTTTTTGAACAGCATGGTATAGAGGACGTCTACCAATCCACACTCTCTAACAGGGTTGACCTACCGTCTGGCGGCTATCTGATCATCGACTACACAGAAGCGTTCACGATAATCGATGTAAACACTGGTAGCTTCACCGGAAAACGTCGAGGGCGGCTTGAGGATACGATCACAAAGACGAACTTAGAGGCTGCCGAGGAGGTTGTTAGACAGCTGCGGCTGCGTGATATCGGCGGCATCATCGTGATCGACTTCATCGATATGGAGCATGCTCGCAACCGCAACCAGGTACTGAAGGCGCTTAACAAGTCTCTTGAAGACGACAGCACCAAGACCTACGTGATGGAGATATCACCTCTAGGCCTGGTCGAGATGACACGCGAAAATGTGAGCGAAGGAGTACGCGAGATAATGACCAGGCCTTGTACGGTCTGCGACGGCGCAGGAGTTGTTCTGACCGACGAAACGATCGCCATCCAGACCGAGCACAGGCTTCGCGAACTGGTCAAAGAGTCTGACTCAGATGCGTTCCTGATCAAGGCAAATCCGCGCGTATTTTCTCTTGTGATCGGAGACGATGGGGAGAGCCTCGATCAGCTGGAGCGCGAGACCGGCAGGCGGTTTTTCTTCGAAGGGTTCGATTCTCTGCCACGTGAGATGTTCGAGATCGTCATCGAGGGAGGAATGGATGAAGTTGAAAGTAGGGCACTTCCGCTTCAGACAGGTGATGAGATCATTCTTGAGATTGAAGACAAGCACTCTCGTCGTGCGGCCGATGGGGTTGCGAAAATAGAGGGATACCGAGTAACCATCGCCAATGCTGCAGGTCACGTAGGAGAGAGAATGTTGGTCAGGATTGATGAAGTGGCACCTGCTGGGGCCATCGCATCATTGATCGAACGCGAGAGCGATGAGAACGCTGATACAGGCGTTGAGGATCGATGAGGGCTGCAATCGGCTCGAGTCGGTAGAATCGTTGGCTTGGACGATCGGTATTCCTAGTCCTTTGCTAGAGACCTCCGGTAGTTGCTACCAACTTAAAAGACTGAACAAGAAAGTGTTTTGACAGATGACGACATATGCGGTAATTGAGATTGGCGGAAGGCAGTATCGCGTTGAAGAGGGCGAGAAGATCCTTGTCAACAGATTGCCACAGGACAAAGGTAAGAAGATTTCACCGAAGGCGCTTCTCTACAGGCCTGAGAAAGGTGAACCTGTTTTTGCTGGAGCTGACCTACAAAAGGTAAAGGTTGATGCTGTTGTTACAGAGCACATGAGGGGCGAGAAAGTCCGAATCTTTAAACATCGTCCCAAGAAGGGTTATAAGAGGCATGCAGGCCACCGTTCTGAGTTGACTCAGGTCGAGATAAAAACGATCAAGATGTCAGCTGGTAAGCCCAAGGCCGCTGAGAAGGCCATCAAGGCTAAAGAGGCAAAAGCACCAGAGACAAAAGAAAAAGAAGAAAAGAAGGCAAAACCCAAAAAGCCTGCTAAAACTAAGAGTGAGGCCAAGCCGGCAGAGGACAAGAAGAAGCAGGCCGAACCACCAGAGGACAAGAAGAAGCAGGCCGAACCTACCGAAGAGCCGAAAAGTGAAAAGAAGTCACCTAAATCGACTGAGGAATCAAAAAGTGAAGAAAAGTCGACTAGCGAAAAGAAAGAGGAGTAGCCGTGGCGCATAAAAAAGGATTGGGATCATCTCGCAACGGACGTGACTCGAACGCCAAGCGTTTAGGCGTAAAGGTATTCGACGGCCAATCGGTATTCGGCGGAGAGATAATCGTGCGACAAAGGGGCACACGGTTCAAGCCCGGCCCTGGCACAAAGATCGGCGGCGACGACTCCATATTTGCAATTCGTGCCGGAGTAGTCGGTTTCAAGCACGGCCGAAAAGGCCGAGTTATTTCGGTCCTTGAGGGCTAGCTAAGAGCCCTACTTAATCGCCAGCAACCTGTTTTTCCTCGTTCAACTGGCCCTTTAGACGCGATACTTCGGTCTCGATCTTGGCGAAGTTTTCGTTTGCCGTATCGGCGTTCAGATCGATCGTCTTCAGCATAGACGTGACGCTTACATCGCCATCACCAAACGGCTTGTCCGGGTCGAACTCGTCCTTTGCCTTTTCTGTCTCAGACCTTTCAGTCTTAACCTGATCTTCTACCTTCTTGATTTGAGCTTGTAACTCGTCAATTTCGGTTGATGATTTGCTTGAGCTTGATTTGCTAGAGGCCTCGATCTTTTCCTGCTTTGACTGCAGCTCGTCGATATCACTCTTGGCAGCAAAAAGTAGGTAGAAGGCGACCGCTGTAGATGCTGCTACCACGATCAGAGCGCCTGTGAGGATCTTCAGTGTTCGTGAACTCGTTTCATTCTTGGAATTCACGTCATTAACCTTGTTCTCACTGTCGTTCATTATTATCCCCCTGCTTTACGTTTCTATCAATCAGCGAGATAAAACTCGCTAATCGCTGTGGCAATTCCTACCATCAAGGTCGGATGCTGCACGATAAAGCAAAGATCTACGTAATCGGGGGGCGTGGCGGCGATGGCTCTGTTAGCTTTCGTCGCGAAGCGCACGTGCCCAAAGGGGGCCCCGACGGCGGCAATGGGGGTCGCGGGGGTGACATCGTTCTCATGGCCGACCCCTCCATCAAGGATCTTGCTTCATTAAGGCACAGTGGTCGCTTCGAAGCGCAGAGTGGTGGTAAAGGGTCGGGATCGCAGAGACACGGAGCCGATGGCGAAGATAGGGTGATCCCCGTTGCCGTAGGAACGGTGGTACGGGATATAGAGCGAGATCGAGTACACGACCTGTTCAGGCCGAAACAGACTGTTGTGGTCGCCTCCGGTGGAGTCGGTGGCAAAGGCAACAAGCGATTCGCCGGACCGACCAGACAGACACCTCGCTTTTCAGAGAGAGGTGAAGAGGGAGAGACCACAAGCTTGAGCCTGCAGTTAAAGCTGTTGGCTGACGTTGCGCTTGTGGGCAAGCCGAACGCGGGGAAGTCGTTGTTGGTTTCCAAGTTAACTCGTGCTCAACCAAAGGTTGCCGACTATCCATTTACTACGACTGAGCCGGTTTTGGGAACGGCGGAGAAGGATGGACGACAGCTGGTCGTTGCCGATATCCCTGGACTGATCGAGGGAGCCGCGACTGGGGTGGGACTTGGCCACGAATTCTTGGCTCACATTGAGCGCACCAGGCTGATTGTCCATATTGTCGAGGTCCTGCCGGTTGACGAGAGCGATCCCTCGTTAAACCTCAAAGCAGTTGACGACGAGATTAGATCCTACGATCCGAATCTAGTGGATCTGCCAAAGATAGTTGCCTTGAGCAAATGTGACCTGATGGATGATGAGAAGGTGAGTCGAATCTCGGATAATCTAGCCTCAAAGTACGGGAGCGATGTGGAGATCTATCCGATCTCTTCCGTGACCGGCGCAGGTTTGGAGGAGTTGTTAGGAGCTCTTTTCAGGCTTGTTCCGGAAGAAGATGTGGGACCTGCAGACGAGAAGGTGTCCGAACCTGCACGGTACAAGCTCTACACGCCGGCAAAAGAGCACGAGGTCGTGGTCAAGAGTGAATCGGAGGGATCTTTTCGTATAAGCGGGAAGCGCGCTGAGTCCCTAATAAATAGGCTAGATCTGGAAAACCAAGAGGCGCTTGACTATCTCGAGCAGAGGCTCAAGAAGATGGGTGTCGTAGAGATGCTTGAGCGCAGTGGCTTCAAATCAGGCGACGAGATATGTATCGGCGATGCCGCGTTCGAGTTCTGGGTCTAAGCTAGTCACCAGGGAGCATATGATTCTGCGAGGAAATGTGAATAGGCCGTCGTGCCTATCTGGATAGGCCCTTAGAGTATTGAGGCAGGAATGGAAAGTTCAGCGACCACAGTCATAAAAATAGGCTCAAACGTCGTTGCGGACGGCTCTGGCGAGGTTCGCGTCGAGCGTTTGCGTGAGGTCTGTGAACAGGCGGCGAGAGTTCACGATCAGGGAGAGGGTGTCGTTCTGGTCACATCCGGTGCGATAGCACTTGGCATGCACATGATGGAACTGGATGTACGGCCGCGGGAGATGGACGAGCTGCAAGCAGCATCGGCCGTCGGGCAGGGCATGCTCTACCAGATATACGACGATCTTCTAAAAGAGAAGGGCGCCGACAGCGCCCAGGTGCTTCTGACATTCTTTGACATGTCAGCGAGGACGCATTACCTGAATGCACGCAGTACGTTGGCGAAGCTTCTGCAGTGGGGGCGGATACCGGTGATCAACGAAAACGATACAACTGCGACGGATGAGATCAGCTTCGGCGACAACGACTTTCTCGCCGCGCAGGTAGCGATCCTGGTTGGGGCCAAAAGGCTTGTACTGCTCACCGACACCGAAGGTCTTTACTCGGCCGACCCCGAGAGGCAAGAGGACGCGAAGTTGATCGAAGAGGTCGACGATTTTGATTCGCTTGAGAAGTACGAGATCGGCATAAGCGCGACCCCAGTCGGGGCAGGTGGCATGCGCTCTAAAGTTGTCGCTGCCGAGATGGCGACTGCCGCCGGAATTACAGCCACCATCTGTAACGGCATGAGAGAAAACACGCTCGGAGCTGTTTTGGATGGTGAAAGGGTCGGCACTCGCTTCCTGCCTCAGGAAGGCAAGTATTCGAGTTTCAAGCTGTGGCTCAAGTATGCAAAGTCCAGTCATGGCAGACTTATCATCGACTCAGGCGCTGCAAAGGCGCTGCGGGAGAAGGGAAAGAGCCTTTTGCCGGTCGGGATCGTGCGTGTCGAGGGCAATTTCCACGCTGGGGATGCTGTGGAGCTGGTAATCGATGGTAAAGACCCCTCAGCGGTTGGGAAGGGAATCTGCAACTACTCGTCGGATGAACTGAGCAGGATTGCAGGTATGAGCTCTGAGGAGATACAGAAGGTGACTAACCGTGCTGCCGAGGAGGCGGTTCACCGAGACTACCTCGTGATTTCTTAGAGCTCTACAATTTGTTTATGGCGACAGAGACCACCAGATCAGTAAAGGATGTGTGCGAAGCGGCGAAGGCGGCATCCAGGCCACTTGCACGCGTCTCCGATGAGGTAAAGGACAGAGCGCTGATCGCGATCGCAGACGCGGTCGATGAAAACGTGGAGAAGATACTCGAGGCCAACCGCTTGGATGTAGACCGTGGAGAGCGGGACGACTTAGACAGTGCATTGATAGACAGGCTCACGTTGACGGATGATCGAATCGCTCAGATATCTGCAGGCGTACGTGATGTTGAAGCACTTCCCGATCCGGTTGGCGAGGTGCTGGAAGGCTGGCGTCTACGCAATGGGCTTCATATAAACAAGTTGAGAGTGCCGCTCGGCGTGGTTGGCGTCGTATACGAGGCACGTCCGAACGTCACCGTTGACGCGGCTGTCTTATGCTTAAAGAGCGGGAACTCAGTCGTTCTTCGTGGTTCGTCGATGGCCGTGGAATCAAACAAAGCACTCGGGGACATACTCTGTGACGCAGCCTATGCAAATGGGATCCCCGAAGATTCTATCGGTCTTTTAAGGGGAGCGAGCAGGGACGAGATGCACGAGCTAGCGACCGCGGAGGGGTTGGTCGACCTGATAGTGCCGCGCGGAGGAGAGGGGTTAAAGAACGCACTGAAAGAGGTGGCGAAGGTTCCTGTGATCTACGCGGCGGACGGAAACTGTCACGTCTATGTCGACTCCGAGGCGGATATCGAAATGGCGGTCAAGGTTACGGTCGACGCCAAGACCGACAGGCCTGGGGTCTGCAACTCTGCAGAGACGCTTCTGGTTCATTCAAAGATAGCTCCAGAGTTCTTGCCAAAAGTAGTCGGCGAGCTTGAAAAGGAAGGAGTGGAGCTTTTCACCGATGCAAGGACGCGATCTCTACTCGGGCCGGGCGCCGGAGACGTCCAAGAGGCGACAGAGGAGGATTGGGCAACGGAGTATCTGTCGATGAAGCTAGCGATCAGGACAGTGGACACCCTGGATGAGGCGATCGACCATATAAACAGGTATGGGTCAGGACATTCTGAGGCAATAATCACCGACTCGGTCGAATCCGCCGAGGAGTTCAGTGAATGTGTCGATGCCGCTTGTGTCTACGTAAATGCCTCTACTCGCTTTACGGACGGTGGAGTCTTTGGAATGGGTGCGGAGATCGGTAACTCGACACAGAAGCTGCATGCGCGTGGGCCTGTGGGATTGCGCGAGCTGACCACGTATAAGTACGTTGTAGAGGGGTCGGGCCAAACTCGGGACAGCGGTTAACGATTAGCTTGGCGCAGGAACGCATAGGCATCCTCGGAGGCGCCTTCAACCCACCTCACCTGGGCCACATTATCTGTGCATTGGAGGCGCGCTGGAGGCTCGATCTGGAAACCGTTCTGATGATGCCGAGTGGAAAACCTCCTCACAAGGAGATCGAAGACGATCCTGGCCTAGAGCACAGATACGAGATGTCTCGCCTTGTTGCAGACGAAGAAAAAGGGCTGGAAGTGTCTCGAATAGAGCTTGACAGGGATGAAGTCAGTTATACGTTCGACACGCTACAAGAGCTGTCCAAGGAACGTGGCATCGATCTGGTACTGGTACTCGGCGGCGACCAGGCGGCAGCGTTTCCCGATTGGCATAGGCCAGAGGCGATTCTGGACCTCGCCGAGCTTGCCGTTGCCGAGCGACAGAATTTCAGCCGGGACGAGATCTCCGGCAGGCTTGAAACGGTGAAGGGCGGCGAGAGGACCGTGTTCTTCGATATGCCCGGGATTGAAGTTTCCTCATCGATGGTTAGGGAACGAGTAAAAGAGGGTCACCCGATCCGTCACTTGGTGCCCGGATCGATTGAGGCTTATATAGAGGATAACTGTCTGTACAGTGGCTGACAGTGACGGAAACAGCCAATCGTTAGCGGAATCGATTGCAGATTCTATGACAGAGAAAAAGGCCGAGGATCTCGTCATACTGGATATGCGAGAGCTTGTCTCTTACACAGATTTCTTCGTGATCGCGACCGGTAATACCGAAAGACAGGTCAAAGCGATATTCGACGAGGTCTATCAGAAAGCCAAGCACGGTTCGCCGAGAGTTACTCCGATAGGCACCGAGGGGGAGTCTGAAGGCCGATGGGTCTTGATGGACTATGGCAACGTAGTCGCGCATATATTCACCCCTGATACGCGGTCTTATTACAGGCTGGAGAGGCTCTGGGGCGAGGCGCCTAAAGTCGAAGACGTAGGCTGAATTTACGACTGCGGGTAAAATCGGCTCTTAGGGGCTATAGCTCAGTTGGGAGAGCGTCTGGCTGGCAGCCAGAAGGTCGTCGGTTCGAGCCCGACTAGCTCCATGGAAAAGAGTCCACCCTGAAGGGGTGGTCTTTTTTCCATGTATAGACGAGGGCTCGAACCGACGAAGTCGGTGACCAGGATTTGCTACTTCA
>SDBV01000831.1_pt1 | contig 44882 bp, 34 predicted proteins | sample 2277081 | NCBI WGS metagenome assembly SDBV01 (sample SAMN10402039, study PRJNA504765) | marine sediment metagenome | isolation source: marine sediment core GS10_PC15, 223 cmbsf | place: Arctic Ocean: Southern Knipovich Ridge | collected 2010
GTGCCACCTGACGGGAGTGTTGTGGGAAACGAGGATCAGGATCTGCTGTGGCTCTTTCCTTATGGAGTTGCGAACTGTGATATCTATCTTGGTACCTCAGAGAAGGAGATTGGAAATGCAAATAAAAACAGTAAAGAATTTCTGATCAGCCAGGGAAGGAATATTTTTAGACCGGGCAACCTGGAGAAGGGGCAGACCTACTTCTGGCGGATTGACGGTCTCCTCGCTGAGGGGATTATAAAAGGTGAAGTCTGGAGTTTTACTGTCGAATAAACTGTGAACACTTTCAACAAGCATGAAAATCTTAAACCGATGAAAAGATATTTTTACTACTTCTTAATGGTGGCTGTCACAGTTTCAGGTCTGGCAGGATGCAGCACGAAGGTTCAAAAAGATGAGGATCAGAAACCCAACTTCCTGTTTATCCTTGTTGATGACCTGGGCAAAGAGTGGATATCTGCCTATGGAGCCGATTCGGTAGGGACACCTGCCATTGATGCGTTGGCGGTCTCCGGGATGACTTTCCATCATGCCTATTCCATGCCCCAGTGCACGCCGAGCAGGGTGACCCTTCTGACCGGTGAGTATCCTTTCAATCACGGGTGGATCAACCATTATGATGTGCCGAGGTGGGGCCATGGCGCTAAATTTGATCCTGAAAGGAATGCTTCTTTTGCAGCCATCTTAAGAGACGGCGGGTATAAAACATGTGCAGCCGGTAAATGGCAGATCAATGATTTCAGGCTGGAGCCGGATATTATGGTAAATGCGGGGTTTGATGAGTACTGCATGTGGACAGGTGGTGAGGGAGGTAATGAAAGGGTCAGCAGCAAACGCTACTGGGATCCATACATTCACACCAAAGACGGGAGCAGGGTGTATGAAGGGAAATTCGGACCGGATATTTTCTCCGATTTTATTGTAGGTTTTATGAGGGAGAACAGGGAGCATCCGATGTGCATCTACTATCCAATGGTATTGACACATGGTCCCCTTGTACATACACCGCTGGAACCTGGAGCTTCAACCAAAATGGAGAAGCACAAAGCCATGGTCAGATATACCGATTATATTGTTGAGAAGCTTGTTAAGGAGCTAGACCTGCTGGGTATAAGAGACCGTACTTACTTGATTTTCACAACAGATAACGGGACTGCCGGTAATATCATTGGGAGCAGGGATAGTCACCTCATAAGGGGAGGTAAAACATTCCTGACTGAAAACGGCGTGAATGCCCCCTTTATTATTAGCAAACCTGGTACGGTAAAAGCAGGTACTGAAACCGAAGCACTGATAGATTTTACAGACATTTTACCCACGTTTCTTGATCTTGCCGGATTGGAGATACCGGGAGGGCTCAAAGTGGACGGAAAATCTTTTTCCGGAGTGATCCATTCAAAGGAGACATCTGGTCAGAAGGATTGGATTCTGGCAATGGGAAGCCGTGGTGGCAGGATTGGGGATGATGGGATGATCAGGAACTGGTATGAGTTCAGGGACAGAACCCTGCGGGATGAACGGTACAAGATATACGTGGATACAATGAAAAATATCAACCGGATATTTGATCTGAAGAACGACCCGTATGAGCTGTATAATCTGATCACAAGTGAAGATGGGGATATCCCGGAAGTTCTTGAGAAGTATGAGAAAATTGTAGACCAGTTGCCGGACAGGGACCAGCATCCGGATTATACACCACTGGATACCTTCATTTATAATATTCCCCCGGAGGAATTGGTGAGAAGTCACAACAGGGGGCGGCATGACAACATGTCTCCGGTTGTGGAACAATAATCAGTGTTTAGTTCATGACCGGAAATCCAAAAAAAGAGAGAATTATGAGATCATATCTTCTGATGGCGGTACTGCTTCTTGGTGTGGTTGCAGGAGCGCAAAATCCCAGGCCGAATATCATCTTTATTGTTACCGATGATCAGCACCGAAACCAGTTTAATTTTCTTACCGAAGGGCGGGATGAACATAGGATGCCTTTGAATCTGACTCCAAACATTGACCGGCTTGCCGCGGAAGGAGTCATTTTTGACCGGTGTTATATAAGTACATCGGTTTGTACACCAAGCCGTTACAGTATCCTTACCGGCACCTATGCCAGCAGGGCAAGGAATGAGAACTTTCTCAGGGATGCGGCAGAATACAACCAGACCAATGTACACTGGAACGTGGATCTCATTCCTGATATGTACAATATAGCGTCGGTCATGAAGGATAACGGTTATTTCACCGGAGGGGTTGGAAAGAATCACGTGATTTTCGGCGAGAATGTATACAAAGTACCGAGGAACGCCGATCCCCGGGATCCTGATGTGGCAAGAGAATTGCAGGCCAACCAGGATGCACAGATTGAAGCCTATAAGAAGAATGGTTTTGATTTTGCATCCTCCATCTATAAGGGGAATCTCCCCTCTTCATATCCCCTGGCGCTGGAAGATCATAACATGGACTGGATCGTGAAAGGTGCACTCGAATTCCTGGAACGAAGCGATAGACAGGATAAACCTTTTTTTCTCTATTTCGCAACAACCCTTGAGCATGGTCCCGATGCACCGGGGACAAAATTCAGGGGAGATCCGCTCGTAACACCTGTTGGGTTCCTTAAAGAGCCCCTGCAGGTCATGCCTTCCCGGGAATCGATCCAGGAACGAATTGATGAGGCAGGGTTGGAACAGGATGCTGCAGACGTATTGTGGCTGGACGACGGGATTGGCGCACTGATAAAAGAGTTGGAAAAAAGAGGGAAGTTGCAAAATACCATTATTTTCTTCATTGATGATCACGGGGTGGAGAGAGGAAAAGGATCGCTGTACGAGGGTGGAGTCCGGTCGGTCGGTTTCGCCTGGGGCCCTTCATTCATTGCAACGGGTATCCGGTCTGAACAGCTGGTGTCAAATATAGACCTGGTACCAACAGTCCTGGACCTTTGTAATATTACGGCTCCGGAAGATTATCATATGGATGGTGTCTCTCTCTTGCCCATATTGCAAGGGATTGACAAACCGGTTCACAGATCTCTCTTTTTCGAGATCGGAGCAACCCGGGCTGTCCTGATGGATGAATGGAAATACCTGGTTTTCAGGACACCGCAAGATAAGTTGCCATTGCTGCAAAACAAAGGAAAGAAGGCAAGCCACATCAATGACCGACCCGGAGGCAGGGGGTCAGAGCAACCAGCCATTGACAATTACCCTCACTATTTCGATCCGGATCAATTGTATCATATTGCTGAGGATCCGGATGAGCAGAATAACCTGTTCGGAGAGATGGAGAATCGCAGGAGGGTAAAAAAGCTAAAAAAGGAACTTATCAAATATTTGAAGATCCTTCCAGGGGACTTCGGCGAGTTAAAATAATACGCATTTTTAGATATTGATCAATGAAAACCAGGATTTATTTGGTTCTGCTTATGATCCTTTGTCTTTCTTCCATGAAGTCAATTGCACAGGATCAGTTGAAAGATATGAACTCAGCTTCACTTGAAAGATGGTCTGACCTAAAGTATGGCATGTTTATACACTGGGGTGATTTCTCCTCGCTGGGAGGAATCTACGGGGGGGAGAAGTACCCGCGGCTCGGGGAGCAGATTCAGCGGCACGCTCAGGTTCCGGCTGACGAATATGAAAAGAGTGTAGCCGGGTTTAACCCGGTGGACTTTGATGCAGAGATGTGGGTGAACACAGCCAGGGAAGCCGGTATGAAATATATGGTACTCACCGTAAAGCATCACAATGGTTTCTGCCTCTGGGATACCAGGACCACCAGTTATGACATCATCGATGCAACACCCTTTCCCCGGGATCCCGTTAAAGAACTGGCCGATGCATGTGAACAAGCCGGACTTGGATTTGGTGTATACTATTCAATTATTGACTGGCATTACCCTGGATCGGTGGAAAGAGAAGCACCGGGAATGTTTTCTGTCTTTGAGACCATCCCTGCGGCCCATCAGGATTATTCTGTGGCTCAGCTCAGGGAGCTGTGTTCCGGTGAGTACGGACAGCTGCTCCAGATATTTTTTGATATGGGTCTGCCAACCCCGGAGCAGAGCGGGGAGTACAGGAGTGTGGTAAAAGAGCTGTTACCCGGCTGCCAGATCAATGGCCGGGTGATGAACAATAAAGGTGATTTTCTGACCATGCCGGACAATGCGGTACCAAATGCACCCATTCAACAATCATGGGAAGCCCCCGGCACATTGTACCACTGGTCTCAGGATGAGATCCCCGGCTGGAGCAACGAGTGGTGGAACACCTGGGGGTATAAGAGCTGGATACCAACCCCTCCATTGGAACTGCAGGTCGGGAAACAGATCCGGAAAATGGCGGTCATCGTAAGCAGGGGAGGGAATTTTCTCCTCAATGTTGGACCTGACGGAACAGGCAGGATCATTGATTATGAAAAGAAAATTTTAAGGGAAATGGGTGATTGGCTGAAAATCTACGGGGATGCCATTTATGCCAGTGAACCAACACCTTTTACCAGGAATCCGGAACTGGTCTGCACCCGGAAACCTGGCAAACTTTATTTCTTTCTTGACAAGGACATGGAAGGTAAATCCCTTGAACTTCCGGGTATGTTGTCCAGGATAGCAAGGGCATATCTGATGTCTGAACCGGAGGAGACAACCCTGGAATTCAGCCAGGCGGAAGAATCGAAAGTCTTACTTCCAAACCAGTTTCATAGCAGATGGATGGAGGTACTGGTGGTGGAGTACGAGGGCGATCTGGAGATAGAGACGCCCGTCATTCATCCGGACGGGCACCATAACATGTGGCTTCCCTATCATGATGCATTTATTACAGGCAGCTATGACAGTGAGAGCTATAAATCCCTGGCCAATGACACCCATTGCAACTGGAATATGGCAGCTGATAGGAAGGGGATCTATCGCATCAGGATTGATTTGAGAAGCAAGCACCAGACAGGTGATTATATCCTGCATGTTGGTGATAAAACATTTCCAATTCAAGTCACTGAACATGTTGCGAGCGGGATCATAGGAGATATGGAATTGCAGAGGTCCGAAAATCTAACTGTTTCGGTTTCACCTGCTGAAAAGAAAAGAATGAACCAGAACGGGGCTTCAGAATTTAACAGGCTGATGCTGGAAGATGTCAATATTTTTTTTATCCTGAGTAAATAACAGATCAATCCCCCTCTTCATAAGGTAAGCCTACCTCCAGGCTCTCTGATTTTCTTGCCGGGATGAAACGACGTGTAGGTTTCGATGTACGGATTTGCTCCAGCCAGAATACCCCATCGTATGGGTAGGAATTACCACGTGTGGAAATGAAATCGATGTCCCCGTCCTTATCCAGATCCACGGGAACAAACTTATCGAACATACCTCTGATGCGACGGGAAATGTCGTGACGGATCCATGGTTGGTAAGGGTTACCGGGATGTTCGAACCAGGCGAGTCTTCCAAGTACATCATTAACACTCTTTTCTCCGTCCTTATCCCGCGGCGAACTGCTGTAGGTACCCGTCATTATATCCGGGAGCCCATCTTCATTGATATCTGAAACCACCACTCCTATCAGGTGGTCCGGTCCAACATTACCGATCTGGTTGAAGACCCATTCCTCAGAAGGGTCCGTCGGTTGCCGGATCCACCCAAAATTACTTTTATAGGGACTTTCGAACACAATGATATCGAGACGCTCGTCACCGCTTAAATCAACAAAATCCACATTCACCCCGGTAACGGGATATCGTTCACCATCTTTACGGATATCGATCTTATGCACTTTAAAACTGATGGGGGAAGTGCCAAGGTTTTCGAACCACATCAGGCGCTCCTCCCCCCGGGAAGCGCCGAGAATATCGAGATCTCCGTCCCGGTCAAGGTCAACCGGTCTTGCATTCTCCGGAATGTCCACCCGGGTAAGTTCATGTTCGATCCAGCTGTCTCCATCAAGTGGATCTCCTGAGATCTCAAACCATGAAATGGGGTGGAGGTACGGGGTCTGCAATCCGGGGTGCTGAGATCCCTTATTGGGGGCAGTTAATTCCCGGACCCCGTCTTTATCGAAATCAGCAAAAAATACACGTATAAATGACCCCCGGTTGACACTCTCCGACAGGATGACCCTTTCCCATTTACCGGTGCGGATATCTTTACCGGGATTCTGAAAATAGATCAGGTGTGCCAGTTCACAGGCCGCAACGATATCCGGATAACCATCACCGTTAACATCTGCTATATCCGCATCTTCAGCGCCTCCTGCTTCTGCTCCTTCTGCCAGGGTGACCAGTTCCCATCGATGGGGATTCTCAGAACCGAATGCAAGCCGGATATAGCCTCCTGCCGGTCCCTCTTTTCTGGTGTCAGATTCATGAACTGAAACAATATCCAGGAAACCATCCAGGTCCAGGTCACCCACAACCAGGCCATCACCTCCACTGAGCGGAACCCCGCTTACATCGAGGCCATCGATCAGATGTTCCTTCCACGAAATGTATTGACCGCTGGCAGTCTGTGCGCTGGATAGCCTTGCGGCCACCGGTGGATTCTCATTCTCCGGTCTTTTTTTGGTCGAACCTGAATTTCTGCATGAAACGATGAATGAAAAAATCAAAAGGAGTGCGATCACCGGGCCGATGTGGGATGCTTCTTGCCAGACTTTTGCTGTAATTCTCCCGAATTTCATTTTTTTATCTTACCAGTCGCGGTTATTCAGATATTCATCCAGTTCCTGACGGGGCATGGGTAATCTGTCCGGATTTTCATCGAGCCAGGATAGAAAATCTTTCTTGATAGGGTCGGTCCATTTTCCATCAATCTGTCCGGGTGTGTATTTTCCCTCACGTAAGCGCATGTGCCCAAAATTATCACAGAGCCCTGTAAACTCTCCCCTGATCACAATTTGCTGGACCAGGTGAGGAGGAATGAACATAACTCCCTCCCGCTTTGCCAGGACCACATCTCCCGGCATTACGGTCGCCTCTTCAATGCGAATGGGAAGATTAATACTTGTGATCATCATGGCCATCTGGTGGGAGGGATGCCATCCTTTTACAAAAGCATTGAATCCCTCAATGGATTCAAGACCTTCAAGGTCTCGCAGTGTCCCATTAAATATCACCCCATTGTTGGAGTTTGCGTAGATGGCTGTACCCAGGTTGTCCCCAATGATGGGCCCCTCGTTCATTTTGCCATATGAATCGGCCACATATACATCTCCTTTAACCAGCATGTCGATGGGCCAGGATACCATGTTTCCAATTCGACCGTCTGTTTTCCCTTGTGCCTCAATGCTTTTACGCACCGCCAGTCTTTGAGGCATAAACTGGGCAGTGAGTGCACGGCCAACTACAGGCTGGTGGGGATGAATGATTGTCCAGTCCCCGGCGTATTGATTTTCATATCCTGCCCTGCGTAGCCCGGCCCAGACCTGTTCCAGTGAGAGGTTTTTCACACGTTCCAGCAGCTGGTCTGATACCATGGGCCTTCCATCCGGGAAACGCTCACCCTCCCATGCTGGTGTAAGTGCAATGAGTTGGTCCCGGCTTGGGATCAGGGACTGAGACTTACCCGGGAAAGCTGTGGAGGCCATTAACAATACCGCCAGAATTACTCCATTGATCGATTTCATCATTTTGCTGATACATTAAATTATGATTATTTTTCTTCAACATAAAAATTCCATATTTCACCTTTGGTTATTCCCTCATTATTGACAGCATCGATGCGCCAGAAGTAGTTTTGTCCAGGTTCCAGCTTGCCCGGTGTGTAGATGTTGTAATCAATCCGGCCCTTGTATTCCGGATCATTGATGGTAGCATTTATCATTGCATTTATATCAGTACCGAAATAGACGTTGTGTGATTGGGCCCTGTAAGCCTGCAGCCACATAAGATCTGCATCGGTTTTAACCCGGGTTGCACCGTCGGGAGGGACAGGTGTGCGGGCAGTTTTTCCCTGGTAGCCAGGTATCCAGTAGTTTTTGGCCCCATATTCGTAAGGACCAATATCAGGTGCGTCACCAATGAAATCCAGCTCTTTTCCTTCGATGGGTGCACCTGCATCCACCAGCTCAGATCCCTCTTTTGGTCTGAAATCCAGGTTGTCAGGATCGCGCAGCTGGGTCCTCAGATCCAGGCCTTTAAAATTGCCTGACCAGTTATGATCAACGATCCCCGGAACCGGATAATCTTTTCCCGGCTTAGTCCTGCTGGCTGAAAATTTATTGCTGATGTTATTGCGTGTAATGGTGTTGTAGTTCCATCCCTGGATTGCAGTATCGGATGAGATGATCAGATCGTTCAGCTTACTGTCAAACACAAGGTTGTTATAGATAAAGTGATTGTCCCCTTTATAAAATACCCTGTCTGTTTTCCATGCCACATTGTGATGCATGGTTCCGTTCTCGCCCCAGGGTGAATTGGGCTTGTTGGAATTATCAAACCTGAGGCCCTGTTTGACCGAGTGATGCACCCAGTTGTTTCTTGTGATGGACTGGTCCTGCTGTTTTACACTGACCTGTACAAGGGCTCCGTCATTCTGCAAAAAACCTGTGTGTGAGATATCGTTGAGCTCGATCAGGTTTCGTCGCCCTGCTTTAAATGTTTCCGAGGCTCCAGTGGTATGAATGGTGTTTCTCCTGAAAATCAGATTGGTGGCATCGATCATATTGAGTGTCCAGCCTCCTTTGAATGTACAGCTGTAATCAATATGATGCATGTAGCAGTTTTCCACCAAATTGCCAGCACCGTTCAGATCAAGGACCGAACCGTCCATGTATTCGAACACACAGTTGCGGATGGTATCATGTGCAGGTGTGTATTCATCTTTAACCAGCAGCTGTGTAACTTCCACAGGTGACAGGTCTCTCAGCATTCGTCTGGAATAGGATGGATATGTAAACTGGCAATCCTCCAGGGTTACATGGGAGGAGTTGAGAAAACTGACAGTGGTCCCGAAGAAATTTATTCCCCTGATGACAATATCAGATCCATTTTCAACATCAAAGGCATAGCTCACTGTTTTCCCCCTTACTTTATGATCCGCGGGCCCTGTCCCTTCCCTGAAGCAGACATACAGCATGGAATCGTTTGGTTCAAAGAACCATTCATTCTCCACATCGATCAACTCCTTTTTACCTTCCAGGAAATAGCCGTATCGCTCCACCCTGTCCCCATATCCAAAGTGTACACGGACACCCTCCTGGTCGTATGTAAAATGATCTGATCCTGGTTCGTGAGCAGTGATGAATGATTTATAGGTTTTAAAAGAGCCCGAATTGACCACGATAATACCCCCGCCGGCAAGCGAAAAATCAAGTTCCTTCAACCCGGCGTTATAATGCTTACCCAGTCCTCCCTTTCCTTTTTCAGGCCAGCACATGGAGCGGGTCTTGTCCCATATGGATCCATCATTCCAGTTGCCGTTGGGCCACCTGGCGGAACTGATACTCTTTCCATCCACAAATAGCTGCCAGACAGGCTCTGTTAACTTCAGCGAATAGATGTTATTATCGTGTTGTTTCCAGGGTCCCCGGATCTCTATGGAGCCGTCCATCCAGACCTCATCCTGATTATAAGGCATGAATACAACAGGGTTTTTCCTTTCTCCCTTCAGGTCCCTGATCAGGACCGATTCATGATAGCTCCCTTCCATGAGGAAACATGTATCCCCGGCCTGCATGAGGCTGGCAACATGCTGTACGGTCTTGAATGGTCTGCCAGGGGTTCCCGGATTATCATCCGATCCTTCAGTTGAGACATAATAATTTCCACCCTGTGAACACGATGTGGTCAGGGCAGCGAACAGGATAATGGCTGTTTTCCTCATTGGGAACTAATTGGGGTTTAATTGGCAAAAGTGATTTTCAATGCATAGGCATAATCAGAGGGTTTGTAGCGGGGCATTTCAACCTTCAGACCATCACCGTGATGCTCCCAGCTGAGAGGCCCGTCATAACCGAGCATGGAAACCTCAGAGATCTCGCCGATCCTTGCATTGCCGGGTGAAAGGTGTTCAAATGTGACAATCTTGCTGCTACCGGGCCAGTCAAGAATAAATGCATAAAGGATATCACCCCTGGTATTGTACCGGATATCATCTGAAGTATAGGGTGATTCAATGACCTTGTGAGGGATCTCGTTGGTGGGTCCTTCTCCGAACATATACCAGGGTCGGGTTCCGTAGATGGCTTCTCCATTGATGGCCATCCACCCACCCATCTCTTCAAGGATGGTGGTGGTCTGGTCGTCAAGTGTCCCGTCTGCCCTGATGGGTACGTTCAGGATCAGGTTCCCGTTCTTGCTGACGATATCGATGAATTTATCGATCAGCGCATTGGTCGACATATATTCTGCTCCCTTCCGGTATCCCCAGGGTCCGAGTGAATCGTCTGTTTGCCATGGATCCTTCCTGATACTGCAGGCTTTACCCCTTTCATAATCAAGTGTGGCCACACCATCGGCGTATAAACCCTGCCACGGCCTCTCTTTGATACACATCACAGATTCGACGGAACCGTTATTCCTCTCCAAACTTCTGTTGTAATAATGGGCAATCACATCCATGCCGGTTTTACCCATATCCTCTCCACGGAATGGAATGGCACAATCAAAGTAAAGGTGGTCCGGCTGGTAATTGTCAATGAGATCTTTCACACGCTTTGCCCAGAGCTCGCGCCACTCTTTGGGTGCATTAAAGGGTGCGCGCCGGTGGGTGTCACCATAAGGAACAGGATGGTAAAGTTCTGCATAATCCGGATCATTGCCATCATAAGGAACTCCTTTGTAGGGACCTTCCGTATCTGCCCCCTTGGAAACATTCATCCAGCTGACGCTCCTCGACAGGTGTGTGGTTACCCCGAATTTGAGTCCGTGTTTCAGGGTTGCCTCCTTCCACATTCCGATCAGGTCCTTCTTCGGGCCCATATTGGCAGCATTGAATCGCTGGTATTTTGAATCCCACAGATCAAAATTGTCATGATGCACGGCACAGGGTGCAAAATATTTTGCGCCTGCCTGCTTAAAAAGACCGACCAGGGCATCCGGGTCAAAGTTTTCTGCTTTCCACAGCGGAATAAAATCCTTGTATCCGAATTCAGAGGGATGGCCGTAAGTCTTCAAATGATGTTCGTAGTCAGGAGTCCCTTCAATATAAAGGTTCCGGGCGTACCATTCACCCATTTCTGCCACTGAATAGACGCCCCAGTGCATGTAAATACCGAATTTGGCATCCCGGAACCAATCAGGGCACTCATATTGCTGAAGGGATTCAACGGTAGCTTCAAATTGCAGTTTTCCTGAAATTTCCTCGCCATTGGTGGTTTCCGGGCTGCATGATGAAAATGTTACGAGGATTATCAGACCAGCGAGTAAGGAGATTATCTTTTTCATGAATTAAGATGATTAGAGCATTGGACTAATTGTACTAAAGCAAAATTAGGTGATTGGTGTATTCTCAGAAATAGCGTGAGTTGCAATAGAGGGTATAAATCTTACAATTCATAATACAAATGGTACAATTCGCAGCAGATTGCTCCTGACCACACCGATGTATTAAAAGTGCCACAATATGTAAGAATCAAATCATACATACATGGCTGGAGATTGATATTTTTTTTGATTGCGCATACCTTTGTCAGGAAGGTTGACTTAAAATGGCGCCCAAATGAAAACAAGAAACAATTCTTACATTATTATTCCGCTTATAATTAGCATATTGAGTGGGTCTTGCTCGGGTACAAAAGAAAAAAACACATCTGATCCGTCGCGGACGGACAGACCCAATATCCTGATCCTGTATATGGACGACCAGGGAACCCTGGATGCCGGGTGTTACGGGGTGTCCGATTTAGCTACGCCAAATATTGACAGGCTCGCAGCTGAAGGGATCCTTTTTACCCGGGCCTATGCCCATACCGTCTGTTGTCCCTCCCGTGCTGCTTTGCTTACCGGCAGGTCCCCCCAGCGGGGAGGCGTGAATAACTGGACATCCTGCTATCCCGGTGATATGGAAGGCAGGAATATGAGTCTGGATGAAGTCACCCTCGCGGAAGTATTGCAGGAAGAGGGATACCGTACGGCATTGATTGGAAAATGGCACCTGGGGGCCCGGGACGATCATGGACCGCTGGACCAGGGATTTGATTATTTCTGGGGATTCAGGGGTGGTTTTATCGATTATTACTCCCATCATTTTCTGCATGCCGGCTGGCAAAAACCGCAGTTTCATGATCTTTATCAAAACCGGGAGGAAATTTTTGCTGATGGAAGTTATTTCCCTGATATGCTGGTAAGGGAGGCTGAAGAGTTCATCTCAAAAAACCGGGAGGATCCCTTCTTTCTCTACCTTGCCTTTAACCTGCCACACTATCCGGAGCAACCCGATTCAACTTTTTCACTGGAATACGAAGATCTTGCCTGGCCAAGGTCATCCTATGCGCCGATGATCGCCACCATGGATGCAAGAATAGGACAGGTTGTTGGTTTCCTGGAAAAGTCGGGACTGACGGACAATACCCTGATTATCTACATGAGTGACAACGGGCACTCCACCGAAGATTATTATAACTGGGATGTTAGTTACGGAGGCAATGGCGGCGGCGGGTTTACCGGCAAATGGAGGGGCGCAAAGGGGAGTTTCTTCGAAGGCGGAATCCGTGTCCCCTGCATTGTGAGTTATCCCTCCCGGTTTGGAAAGGGTGAAATCAGGCATCAGGCCATTACAAACATGGATTTTTTCCCTACCATCTGTGATTTGTTAAAAATACCTTTGCCTGATGTGACTATGGATGGGGCCAGCATATTACCCATCCTAATGGATGAAGGAGCCTCTTCACCCCACGAGGTCTTCCACTGGATGTGGCAGCAAATGTGGGCAGTACAAAAAGGTAACTGGAAATTGATCTACAGGGGGCATGATACAACGGGTAAATATGCAAATCATCCGGAAAAGGAATTTTTCATGCCTGAATTCTACCTGGCCAGGCTTGATGATGAGAATCCCGAAGAAATAAACCATGCATCTGCATTCCCCGAAATCGTTGAGCAAATGCAGGGACTCCATGAAATATGGGCAGAAGGTATATTCAGGAATTCCGGATATCCTGATCCCAATAATGTTCCAGAACAGCAGAAGGAGTCTGGCAAGGGATCGGTGAAACTGTAGTTCTTTAGAACAATTTTAAGTATGGAAATCATCAGAAGCAGATTCTCATTGTGGTTATTTACCTGTGGAATTATTTTATCCGGTTCGGCACATTTTCCGGTAAGCGGACAGACCTCCTTCTACCTGTGGGAGGAGGGGTGGATTGAAACCGTTGGTGAGAGACACATTGAACGTCCGGCGTTCGAATTTGTGAACAGAGATCCTTCACTTCCGGACATATTGCTGATCGGAAATTCGATTTCAATCGGATACACGCCTGAAGTAAGGAGTTTACTGAAAGGTGTGGCAAATGTATACCGGATCCCTGAAAACGGGGGAGATACGGATAAGTTTCTTGAGCGGTATGAGACCTGGTTGTCTGACATGGACTGGGATGTCATACACATCAATATCGGGTTGCATGATCTGAAGAGGGTGGATGAAAATGGTGATCTGGATGTTCAATGTGAACGGCGGATCTCTCCGGATCGGTACCAGGCAAACCTGGAGAAGGTTTTCGGGATGTTAAAAAACAGAACAAGTGCCCATGTCATCTGGGCCACCACAACATTCGTACCCGAAGGCTCCGCAGGACGCATCACAGGTGATGAGGAATTGTACAATCGCCGGTCTGTTGATGTTTTGAAGCAATATCCTGACTTTTATTTGAATGACCTGTATGGGTACTCTCTTGGGATTAAATCATTGCAGAGGGAAGCCAATGTGCATTACTTTCCTGACGGGTATGAGAAGCTGGGAAGGCAGGTGGACAGGTCCATTGGGGAGCGTTTAGATACAAATCTATAATTAGAGTAAGGAATGTCTTTAATGCGGAATAGTTTACCGGGTGTGCTTTTGGTATTGATGTTGCTGGTTCCTGACCTGGCGGCATCGAAGGTGTTTTTTGTGTCTCCCGACGGGGATGATGTGAATCCCGGCACAAAGGAGAGTCCTAAGAAAACCATCCGGTTGGTTGTGAACCAGCTTGGGGCAGGAGACACGCTCTATTTGCGGGGAGGAACCTATCATGAGGAGGTCCTCATAATCGATCTGAACGGAACAGCCGACCTGCCCATAGTCATCATGGCCTATCAGGATGAAACGGCCACCATGGATGGCACGGTTGACCTGGAAAAGATCAAATTATCAGGTAGAGGATGGGAACTGGCTACTGACAGATTCCCGGGGACTACCCGTATTTACAAATTGCAACTTCAAACGGATATCTGGCAGTTGTTTGTGGATGAACGCATGCAGGTGGTAGCCCGGTGGCCCAATGCTTCCACCCATCCTGTGGATCCCATATCCCGTGTGCCCGACAGCTGGGATGCTGTGAACGGCTCATGGTGGAGCAAACAGACCACGTGGGCCAGTGCAGATGCTCCCGGTACCGTCAATGGTGTGGTTGAAAACAATGATCTGCTGCACGACCTGGCAGCAACGGGTAAAAGTTTCAAAGGCGGATCGGTTCTCCTTTCGGTGCTGGAGCAGGGAGGGGATGGCAACCAGGAACGCCTGATCACAGATCATGTGGCCGGTGACGGAACTTTTACGCATCCCGTTCTGTATCCCCCCAAGCCGGACAAGGCATACCGTAAGAATGGTAAATATTACATCATTGAACACCTGAACGCTCTGGATCAGCCTGAGGAGTGGTACTTTATTGATTCAACCAATACCATCTATCTCTGGGCGAGAGATGACAGGAATCCCAATGATCTTGTGGTGCGTGGCAGGAACCTTACCCGCGCACTCACCCTGTCAAATTCTTCTTATGTTCATATCAGGGGTCTGATTTTTTTTGCATCCAATATCTCCGTTCAGGGTGATCATATTACAGTTGAGGATTGCGATTTTAACTATCCGGATGCTTCAAAACGCCTTGTGGGATTCTATCCGAATACCAGCGGTGATGCCTGTACTTCCTTTGGAACAATTGTTGACGGAGAAGCATTTTCATTAATAAATTGCACATTCCGTTATTCGGAGTACAGTGTACTGGTGGTGGAAAATGGCACCAGTTCACGAATAGATAATAACCTGTTTTATCATATTTCAATGCTGGGTCTTGGAAAGAACGGGGCCATTGAACAGGTTAATACTTATACACGAAACACGCTGGTTACCGCCGGGAACAGGGGAGCGGTGAAGACCAATGCGGGACCCTCCTCAGGAAGGGATCATAGTTTTAACCTGTTTAACGGATTCGGGTTTTTGCAGGTTCCCGATGGAGCCGCTCTGCAGGCGAATGTGGGCAATACACCCGGTGCCAATCGGGCTTATAACTGGTTTATAAATGCTCCTAAATATGGCTCCCGATGGGATGGCCGGCCCGCAGGAAATGGGGGACTCAATCACCACCAGGTGGGTGTTTTAATGCGGGGAACACTACAGGTAAAAGGAAATGAGCACCATACTTACAACAACAGCTGCTTCGATTCGCCCTCCTACAATGACATTATCCTTCTTTCGGACGTTGATTACGGGGGGAATGATCTGAGTTATACTTTTAATAACCTGGCAGACAGGATGTCGGGCAACCGAAGTGAGAACCTTGCTGCATACCCCCTGCCTGGAACACATGGAAACAACTGGAACGGCTATGAACAACATCGCGATGCCAACCTGCAGGTACGGGATGTGGTGAACCGGGATTTTCGTCCCAGGCCCGGGTCTGACCTTGTGGATGCAGGCAGGGAGATACCCGGGTTTACTGATGGGTTCCTCGGAATGGCTCCTGATATTGGGGCCTATGAGTTCGGAGACACCCTGTACTGGATCCCGGGAAGGAAAGCGGACAGGGCATCAGCTCCCGTTCCACCGGATCAGGGAGTCACCCACTATGAATTTGTGGACCTGATGTGGCTGGAGGGTTACAGGTCACAATCCAGTGACATCTACTTCGGAACCTCTGAAGCGGCTGTTGAGTCAGCTGTTCAGGGATCGACAGAGTATATGGGGAACCAGACCAGCAATATTTTCAATCCGGGTGCCCTCCTGGCCAATCAGATCTATTACTGGCGAATTGATGCTGTGAAGGAAGGGGCGACTGTGAAAGGGGAGGTATGGAGTTTTACTGCCGGGGTCAATGCCAATCCGCCTGTTTATAAAGCGACCTTCCAGGTGTTGGGTTTGAAAGAAGGAGAAGTATTTCCCGTGGATCGTGCAGTGATCCGAATGGAGGGAAGAAGAGCGTGGACGGATGAAGATGGAAATGCCACCATCACCATGCTCCGGGAGGGAATGAACAATTATTCAATTGTTCAGAAAGGATATGCAGGAGTGATCGATTCAGTATATATATCATCAGATACGATCCTGCAGGATACGCTGGAACATACAACCTACAATGTCAACTGTGTGTTGAAGGATGGAGATAGCGGAGAAGCCATTGAAGGGGGGGATATCCTCTTCGGTACCCAGGAACTGATCACCGATAGCGAAGGTAAAACAGCACTGTCCGATATTGAATATGCATGGTATGCACTGAGTGCATCAGCAGCGGGATATAAACCCATGGGAAGCCGGATGGTGGAGATATATTCCGACACAACCCTTGTTGTAACACTGCTGAAAGAGGACCATCAGGTGCAGGTCAGTGTGGTTCACAGGGTTTCAGAAGAGCCGGTATACAGGGCACATATCAGTTATAAAGATCATGTGATATTAACCAATGTTGAAGGGCTGGCAACCATCGATCATCTCATTTCCGGAACCCTGGTCTACACCGTCGGGCACAATGACTTCTTTTCCCGGACTGATTCCCTGGTGATACAGGGCGATACTTCACTGGTGATCCTTTTGACCTCGAAACTGGCAAGTGTCCAATTTGTTATCAGTGATACTTCGGGCCCTGTTTCAGGTGCCGGGATTGAATTGAATGGATATCTTTCGCTTACCTCTGACAATGATGGAGTGGCAAAGTTCATTAATCAGCCTGCAAGGTTGATGCATGGTTATTCCATTTCAAAGGAGGGATTTGGGACCATTTCAGACTCCCTCTTCCTGGAAATCGATACGCTGGTTACAGTGATGCTGCAACCACTGACCGGTTTGACCGATCCTTCTTTACAGGGTTTCAATATTTACCCCAATCCGGCCATGGACGAGCTTCTGATCTCTATTCCTTTCAGCGAGGCCATGGTTCGGTTGATCAGCATGGAGGGTAAAGTGGTGCTGGAAAAGGATATTTATGCAGGAGAAAATATGCTGGATCTCTCATCGTTACATGAAGGGATTTACTGCCTGCAAATCAAGGCGATGGAATACAACAATGTGACCAAAATTATTATCCGGTAACATACCTATGATTTTACTTCCAATGAGATGAATGAGCGCAGTAGAAAGAATTGGATCAGATTGATCATCATCCTTCCTGTGATGGCATTCCTGGCCCCGGTTTCCGGATTCGGTAACATCTATGTTTCGAAAGATGGCAGTAACATCAATCCGGGTACCATCTCAGCGCCGGTGGAGACCGTTGAGCATGCCCTTGGACTTGCAGGTCCGGGTGATACCCTGTTTATCAGTGAAGGGGTGTATCATGAACAGATCGTACTGAGTAATATCGATGGAACCACTGAGGCTCCCATCGTGGTTACAGCCCGGAAGGGTAACAGCGTGATCCTGGATGGAACTGTTCCCGTAGAAAGTACCTGGACCCGGCATGAAGGAAATATTTATAAGACCAGCCTGGAACAGGAGATATGGCAGCTGTTTGTGGGTGACAGGATGATGATGCCTGCAAGGTGGCCCAATGCATTTTTGCATGATGGATCGGTTTGGGACCGTGAGAGAAACTGGGGACATGGAGATGCGGCCCTTGCTGAAAACGGGATCTTTGTAGATGCTCCCCACGGGAATGCCAGCCTGGCTGCATCAGGTCTGGACGCCACAGGGTCCATAGCCATTATGAATATTGGATCATGGAAAACCTGGAGCAGGGATGTGCTTTCCCATTCAATGGGCTCCAATACTTTTACGTACGATCTGGTTCCAGCCTATAAGGACAAACACCATTACTATTACCTGGAGGGAAAGCTGGAACTGCTGGATGCTGCAGGGGAATGGTTCTATGACAGGAACACAAAGGAATTGTTTGTCTGGATGCCCGACAGCACAGTGCCTTCCGCTGATATCAGGGGAAAGGTGCAGTCTTATTTTTTCAACCTGGAGAATTCCTCATACATCGAGTTCACCGGGTTGGAATTCTTTGCCACCACTTTCTATTTTAAAAATTGCACCCACATGACAGTGGAAGATTGCGAACTGAAATTCCCCAGTTGTTCAAAACGTACCCTGGGAGATCATTCAGAGCCCGAGGTGACCACCATGTTTAATGCCAATACCAGTAGTCCCACCAACAATGCACTGATCAATTGCTCCATCACCAATACCGAGAGCCAGGCCATCTCTTTCAAAGGCCACAGTAACCGGATTGAGAATTGCAGTTTCTATGCCATCGACTGGGTGGTGGCCAACAGACCCGGGTTGATGAACTCCATTTATAATGAGGGGAATTTTAACATTTTCCGTCGCAATTCCGTGGAACTTTCGGGGGCATCTTCAACGCTCTATCCCGGTAATTTCCCGGTAGTTGAACTGAACAGGATAACTGCAACAGGATTCCTGCAAAGTGACGGATCCATCACCCAGCTGACCATTGGCGCCCAGCCCGGTTCACAGACCCGGTTCAACTGGTTCCATCATACGGTTAAATCCGGAGCACGTTTTGATGCACCCATGCCTCCCACAGTCTGGGGACATGGAGGGACCATGCGTCACAACGTGGTCTGGGAAACCAATATCGGACTGATGCAGAAGGGGGAATACCATTTCTGTTTTCATAATTCGGTGTTCAATTGTGAACAGAATGGCATCGTGATCCTGGATGATGCTTCGGACGGAGGCGGGGGTAATAAGGGCACCATTACCAGGAATAATTTCTCAGATAAGCTTTCGGGGCACCGGTCTGAATATGTGAAGGTTCCCGGGACAGCCGACCATAACTGGAACGGCTATGGAATGGAAACGGATTTCCGTGACCAGGTGTATGATTATTCCAACCACGACTTCCGCCCCAGGTGGAACTCAGCCCTGGTGGATACAGGAATTCCCATTGACGGGTTGAATGAGCCCTATATGGGGATAGCGCCCGACCTTGGAGCTTATGAATTCGGGGATAGTGTCTACTGGATTGCCGGCCGGCAGTTGGAGGGGGCATCCAATCCCATCCCCTTGGATCAGAAAACCTCCCGGTATGAGTTTGTGGACCTGATGTGGCTGGAAGGTTACAGGGCACAATCCAGTGACATCTACTTTGGAACATCTGAAACGGCTGTGGGAGAGGCAGACCGGGGTTCGCCCGTTTACAAGGGGAATCAGACCAACAATATATTTTACCCGGGTGCCCTCCAGGCCAATCAGACCTATTTCTGGCGAATTGATGCTGTGATAAAAGGTGCGAATGTGAAAGGGGAGGTCTGGAGCTTTGCAGCCGGGATCAATGCCAATCCGCCGGTCCACATGGCCACCTTCAGGGTTTTTGGATTGAAGGATGGAGAGGTAACACCCCTGGATGGTGCAATAATCCAGATGGGAGAAAGGAAAAGTGTGACCGGTGCCGATGGAAGTGCCATTATCACCATGCTCCCGGAAGGGATGTACGGTTATCATGTCAGCCAGCATGGATATTCGGGCATTGCGGATTCCATTTATATTTCATCGGATCGGGTTCTCTATGATACACTGGAACATACGACCTACAATATCACATTTGTGCTGACGGATGCAGACCGTGGAGAAGCAATAGAAGGGGGCACGATCCACTTCGGTGGACTGGAACTGATCACCGGCATTGGGGGTAAAGCCGTGCTGTCTGATGTTGAATATTCATGGTATGAAGTGAGCGCATGGGCATGGGGTTTTGACTCCCTGGAAAACCACCTGGTGGAGATATATTCCGATACGATCCTTGAGCTAACCCTGCTGAGAGAGTACCTTCGGGTATCCGTGCGGGTGGTAAACAGAGTTACAGGAAACCCTGTTTACAGGGCACGGATCAGCTATGGAGATCAACTGAAACTAACCAACGATTCAGGCGATGCGGTGCTGGATAGGATCATGGTTGGATCCTGGGTATACACTATTGAACATAATGAATATTTCACCCTCACAGACTCGGTAATGATCAGGAATGATACCTTGCTGGAAATCGGAATGATTTCAAAATTGGCATACATCAGGTTTGAGGTTGCCGATGCCACCGGACCGGTGGCGGGTGCCCTGGTTGAATTGGATGAAACCCTGTCGCTGGTATCGGGAGCTGATGGGGTTGTGAAATTTATCAGCTTGCTGGCCAGGGAGAAGCACAGGTATTCCATTGCGAAGGAGGGATACAGGACCATTTCAGATTCTCTGTTCCTGGAGATTGATACCGTGGTAGCGATCTTGTTACAATGGCCTGCTGGAATAACAGATCCGGCTGTTCCGGATCTTGACATTTATCCAAATCCTGTAAAGGAGGAGATGTTTTTTTCCGGTGTAAATGACCTTCCTGCAGAGATCAGGCTGATTGATATGGATGGAAAAGTAATGCTGTTAAGGATGTTGTTCACCGGCGAAGGGATTCTTGAGGTATCTGACATTCCTGGAGGACTCTACATTTTACAAATCAGGACCAGGAGTGGTATGGAGAGCAGGAAAGTGGTAATTTCGACTCATTGATAAATGTCTGTAGCCGGAAAAAAAATAGTTTAAACTGGCAGAAAATGAAAAGATTGCATGTTCATATAACCATTCTATGTGTTTTGTGCCTGAAATGCCTTATTTCCTGTTCACAGGGTGACCAAATTCACGTCTGGGAAATGGTTGAGCTTACATTTGAAGCTGAAACCGGTTATAACAATCCTTATAAAGAGGTGGATTTCTGGATACAGCTCAGGGGACCTGATTTTGATAAAAGAGTCGAAGGTTTTTGGGACGGTGAAAAAATCTTTAAAGCCAGGGTAACAGCTACCCGGCCGGGCAATTGGTCATGGGAAAGCTATTCAAATAAACCCGATCCTGGATTAAATGGGAAGAAAGGATGTTTTACTGCGATATCCTGGACAGAGGAAGAGTTACTGGAAAATCCAAACAGGCGCGGTACAATTCGTCCCACCGCCAATGGCAGGGCTCTCGAGTATGCCGATGGAAATCCGCCAGGGGATCCGCAGCGGGATAGCTATTATGGAAGAGCACAGGCGTATGGTAGCTTGCTTTCAGGGGGATTGGCAGGACATGTTTACGGGTCAACGAGCTGGATGGGGATAGCCCGGGGTGAACCGGATATGGGTACCAAAGCCATCCGCTGGTGGATACCCTTCTCATATCCGGCCTTTTCCCAGATGAAGTATACAGGAGAGTTTATGTTGTCCGAAGGAAAAGCTTACCAGGATCTGGTATTGGCGGGTAACGATATTATTCCAGGGAAGAGTAAGGGAGCAGTTCATACAGGTCTGGATGGCTGGGCTTTTATGATGCGTACTAAAGATAAGAACCTGGCCCTGTTATATTTTGAAAATGGATGTGAACAGGCCGTATTGATGAATATGTCTCCTGGTAATGAATACCGTGCATTCTGGTTTAATCCCAGGAATGGAGAATGGTATGAGGCCGGTAATCTTGTATCGGACAACATGGGAAATCTCAAACTCCCCAAGTTTCCGTCGGGGAGAGATGTTTCTGAACAGGACTGGGGGTTTAAGCTTGTATTAGAGAATTAGTTGTATTATCTAAATATTGAAAAAGTATTCCGGTATGATCAATTTCAGACCTGTCACATATGCTTCTGCAGTATTGATCCTTCTATTCCTGGTTTCCTGCGGGAAGAGGGATGTGAGGCCCAACATCATCCTGTGCATGGCCGATGACATGGGATGGGGAGATGTGGGTTACAATGGAAATCCCATCATCAGGACTCCGAACCTGGATGAGATGGCTGCAGCGGGGATCCAGTTTAACAGGTTCTATTCAGGATCTTCGGTATGTTCCCCTACCAGGGGTAGCTGTCTTACCGGAAGGAATCCATTTCGTTACGGTATCTACACCGCCAATAAGGGATACTTGAAAAATGAGGAAGTTGCATTGTCCGAAGTCTTTAAAGAGCTGGGGTATGCCACCGGTCACTTTGGCAAATGGCACCTGGGTACCATGGCACCGGATTTTTCCGGAAAGGGAAAAGGCAGGCATCCGGAACGAAATTATATGACACCGGGGATGGCCGGGTTTGAGGAGTGGTTTTCCACCGAATATGCGGTAGCTACCTATAATCCCTACGATCCGAACAACAAACATGGTAAAGTGGCTGATCCCAGGGCGCTTTACTGGCACAATGGAGTGAACATCACTGAGGGATTGTCCGGATGCGATTCAAAGATCATCATGGACAAGGCTATTCCTTTTATCCGGAGATCGGTGAAAAAGAAACAACCTTTTTTTACAGTCATCTGGTTCCATGCTCCTCATGCCCCTGTTGTCGGTCATCCGGAATACATGGAAAAGTTCTATGGCGATTACAGCGAGGACGAACAGCACTACTACAGCGTGGTTACCGCCCTGGATGCCCAGATGGGACGACTGCGAAGCGAATTAAAAGAACTGGGAGTTGCCCATAACACCCTTCTTTGCTTCACCAGCGACAACGGTCCGGAAGGAAATCCGGGTAAAAGAAAAAGGTTTCAGGGTTCGTCAGAACCCTTCAGGGGACGCAAGCGCAGCCTCTATGAGGGTGGGGTCCGGGTGCCCGGGATCATTGAATACCCGGCCAGGTTCAGTGAACATCGTGAAATTGATGTTCCCTGTGTCACAAGCGACTATTTCCCCACATTCTGTAAGTTGATGGGACTGGAGATCCAGGAATATGAACGGCCCTTTGACGGGATCAGTCTCTGGGAAATCATGGAGGGAACACAAACCAAAAGAAACAATCCCATTGGTTTCCAGTTCGGAAAACAGAAAAGCCTGGTGGATGATCAGTACAAACTGGTGAATAACCTGGAATCGAATCGACCAGGATCAGATAACGGGAGAGTTCCTACAGCCGAATACGAACTGTATGACATGGTAAACGATCCTGGTGAAACAGAAAATATCATTGAACAGGTTCCGGATGTGGCAGATCGGATGATCGGTCAGCTGGATCGGTGGGTTGCTTCGTGCAAACAAAGTGATGAGGGAGCGGATTACAAAGAATAGCATAGAGACTTTGATCTGGCTTATAAAGCGATACAGGAGGATATGCACGCCGATTTGAGCCGCTTGTGTGAAAAGTACCGGGTGTCGGTAGACAGCTGGAAGTTGAACTAATCCAGATCCAGTACAATCCTCAGATTCTTCCTGGTGGTATGAATTAAGGAATCAGGCAATTCACCTATCTTTTTAATGAGCCTCCTGTTATCTATGGCTCTTAACTGATCGATAAGTATATCGCACTCCTGGTGAAGGTTGGCCATTCCTTTCTTTAAATGGACCCTTAACACTTCTGATTTTTTCAATACTTTCGAGGGGATGGGACAAATAAGTGTTGAAGGATGGGGGATCTTATTGAGAAGGTCGGTTTGGACTACGATAACCGGTCTGGTTTTTCCGGATTCTGATCCGATGCGGGGATTTAAATCTGCCAACCAGATCTCATACTGTCTAATCTCCATAATCGATCTCCTCAAAATCTCTGAGAATGTTCATGGAATCCTCTTTTACAATGCCCGATTCCTTCTGAAGTTTACGTTCAAGTATAAGTCTCCTCTGGTGCTTGTTGAAAAAATCGATAGCCTCATTAATATACCTGTTCCTGGTTTTTTTCATCATCGAAACTATTTTCTCAGTTTCGATGAAGATTATTTCATCGATATTTAATGATATAACTTTCATATTATTTATGTATATAAAACAAATATATATAAATTACATATAGAATTTAAATATAAACTGCAATCCTTCCTTCGGTTGAAAGGTTTTTCAGGAACGGGTGGAGGATTCCCGAACCACCAGTCTGGTGCTCATTTCTACCTGCTTTGGAGTACAATCGCCTTCCAGGGTTTCAAAAAACAGCCTGGCCACTGTTTGTCCCATTTCAAAAGTGGGATGGGTAATGGAGGTAAGGGAGGGGTGTACCACCGTAGCATGGTAATCATCTGTGAATCCCACCAGACCCACATCTTCAGGAATCAGTAAACCACTTTTCCGGATCTCCTTCATGGCAGCAAAGGCCACAATATCATTGATTCCGAAAATGGCATCGGGAGGATCCGGAAGGGAGAGCAACTTCTTTGTTGCTACTGCTGCACTTTCCGGATTCATTTCACAATGTGCGATGTACTCCTTATTCAATTCAATATGATGGTCCCTGAGTCCGAGCAAATATCCTTCAATGCGTTCACGGCAGATATTTAAAAACTCCGGTCCGGCGATATAGGCTATTTTCGTGTAACCCGATTCGATAAAATGATGGGTGATCTTTCTGGCTGCTGCACAATTATCCGCTACAACAGTTGAAACCTTATCTGAGAGACACACCCGGTCAAAGAATACAATGGGAATACCTTTTCTGACCAGGTCCTCGAAATGGGAATGGTCTTTCGTCTGATAGGAAAGGCTCACAATAAGACCTTCCACCCTGGAATTCAGCAGGTTCTCAATGCACTTTTTTTCTTTCTGACAGGATTCATACGAAGAGCTGATAATAATATAATAACCCTGTTCACGGGCATAGGACTCAATACCACTGATTACCGATGAGAAAAAGTGGGTTACCAGATCGGGTACAATCACCCCGATGGTCCGGGTATTCTGTCTTAATAATCCCATGGCCAAAGGATTGGGCCGGTAATCCCACTCTTCGGCCAGTTTCTTCACCCGCGCTTTTACCTCCGGACTGATATTGGGATGGTCCTTCAATGCCCTGGAAACGGTGGAGATGGAAACATTCAGTTCCCTCGCCAGGTCTTTTAAGGAGATATGTCTTTTGCGTTTTTGGGGCATTTATTGGTTGCTCTTGGTTTATTTCTTCAAAAAGCATCTAACCTAATAAATGTATTTCATTAAAGCTGACACGTCTGTAAAATTGAAGAGTGAATATGTTGTACAGCATAGTTTATACCATGCAAACCTTTGCGCAAACCTTTGCATGAAACTGAAGGAACCTGGCTATTGACATTCCCGGTTTTACTTCCGAAGTTTGTTAAATAACCTGTGTGAAATTATTGACAACCATAAACCATGGAATACATTTCAAAACGAAACTACACTTCATACAAACGGTTTTGCAAAACCCTGACCCTGGAGGACGATCCACAACTGATCGAAGATTATAAGAAAGTACATGCTGCAGGTGCCACTTGGCCGGAGATCACCCGGGGAATGATCGATGTGGGGATTATAGACATGGAAATTTATATTGTTGGAACTCGTCTTTTTATGATCATGGATACGGTTCCTGATTTCGATCATAACAGCGCCATGGAGGAGTTGGCTGCAAAGCCCAGGCAATCTGAGTGGGAAGCCTATGTATCCAGGTTTCAAAAAACCTCTGCGGAGACCTCTGCAGATGAGAAATGGCAGATGATCGAACGGTTCTACAAACTTGGAGATTGATATGATTATTGATGCCCATCATCATCTGTGGAAATACAATACCAGCGACTATGGTTGGATGGATGATTCCATGGATGTGCTTAAAAGGGATTATCTGCCTGTTGACTTTGAGGAAGAAATCTGGAAAGCCGGCATATCCGGTACGGTGGTGGTTCAAGCCCGGCAAAAATTGGAAGAGACCAGCTGGCTGCTGGACCTGGCTGATAAAAATCCATTCATTATGGGAGTTGTAGGATGGGTGGATCTGCGCTCACCTGACCTTGGAATACAATTGAAACAATTTTCAAGTCATTCCAGGTTTGTGGGTGTGAGGCATGTAATCCACGATGAATCTGATGATGACTTTATGCTGCGCCCTGCATTTGTAAAAGGAATTGAGGCTTTACAGCATTATAATCTGGCTTTTGATCTCCTTTTGTTTCCCAAACACATCGAGCGTGCCATTGAACTCGTGAGCATGTTTCCCGACCAGAAATTCGTGTTGAACCACATCTCAAAACCCTTTATCAAATCAGGAATTCTTCAGCCCTGGAAGGATGATATCCGTTCTCTTGCAGCACAGCCGAATGTGTGGTGCAAGATCTCCGGAATGGTCACTGAAGCAGACCGCCGGTCCTGGAAATATAAGAACTTTGTACCTTACATGGAGGTGATAGTGGAAGCATTCGGAACTGACAGGATCATGCTGGGCAGTGACTGGCCTGTATGCAGACTGGCAGGAGAATACAACGAGGTGATGGGGATTCCCCTTGATTTTTTTAACAATTTGAACGAAACTGAAAAAGAAAACATATATAGTCAGAACGCGATTGATTGCTACCAACTTGAAAAATAACAACCATGGAAAAGAAGAGATTTAAGGTGCTGGAAAAGCAGTATCTGGTTCCGTTCATACTCATTACCTCATGTTTTGCCTTCTGGGGTTTAGCCAACGACATTACCAATCCAATGGTGAAGGCATTCTCAAAAATATTTTTAATGAATACAGTGCAGGGTTCCCTGGTTCAGGTGGCCTTTTACGGCGGGTATTTTGCCATGGCTTTCCCGGCAGCGATTTTTATCAGGAGGTTTACATACAAAGCAGGTATCCTGGTTGGGCTCGGGTTGTATGCCACCGGTGCACTGTTATTTATTCCTGCAAGTGCGATCGGAGTATATGCACCGTTCCTGATCGCTTATTTTATCCTCACCTGCGGATTGTCTTTCCTGGAAACCAGTGCCAACCCGTATATCCTCTCCATGGGTTCAGAGGAGTCATCCACACAGCGACTCAACCTTGCGCAATCGTTCAATCCCATTGGTTCAATTACGGGTATGTTTATTGCTAAGACTTTTATACAGGCCCGGCTTGATCCACTTGATACAGCACAAAGAGAACTTCTGTCACCGGAAGAGTTTGAGGTAATAAAGGTGCATGACCTGGATATTCTGAGTTCACCCTATATCATTATCGGGATTGTGATCATAATGATGTTCGTCCTGATCGCCATGGTGAGGATGCCAAAAAATGCCGACTCAAATCACACCATCAACTTTTTCCCCACGCTGAAGCGAATTTTCTCGCTGCCCCGTTACAGGGAGGGCGTAATTGCCCAGTTTTTCTATGTGGGAGCCCAGATCATGTGCTGGACATTCATTGTTCACTATGGTACTCGCTACTTCATGAGCCAGGGAATGGGTGAACAGGAGGCTGAGGTGCTTTCACAGCAATATAATATTGTGGCCATGGCCATCTTTATTGTAAGTCGTTTTATCAGTACATTTCTGATGAGGTATGTGAGGCCGGGACGCTTGCTTATGTTTTTTTCCTATGGCGGTTTTGCACTGGTTTCCGGTGTGATCATATTCCAGGGCATCATCGGACTCTATTGCCTGGTGGGCGTTTCAGCCTGTATGTCACTGATGTTCCCAACCATATATGGTATTGCGTTACGGGGACTTGGTGAAGATGCGAAATTTGGCGCGGCAGGGTTAATAATGGCAATCCTGGGTGGTTCAATCATGCCCCCCCTTCAGGGTGCCATCATCAAGCAGGGAACTATCTTCTCTATGCCTGCTGAAAATGTATCATTTATTATCCCATTAATATGTTTTGTGGTTATCGCCATCTACGGATACCGGACGCGCACCTTTACTCATTAATTCTGAAAGAATAGCCAAAAATATGAAGCTCACTTCAAAAAGACCTTTGGGAAAAACAGGGTTACAAGTCCCACAGGTTGTCTATGGGACCAGTTATCTGGGAAATCTGTATACAGCACTTCCATATGAGGAGAAGCTTGACCTGATGAGAAAGTGGTTTGAATGCACTGAGAAGCCTGTGGTCATTGATACAGCCGGAAAATATGGCGCAGGACTTGCACTGGAGATCATTGGTAGAGGGCTGGCAGACCTGGGTATCGATCCGGGGGATATCATTATCAGCAATAAACTGGGATGGTACCGTGTACCACTGACCACAGAAGAACCTGCTTTTGAGACCGGGGTGTGGGTTGATCTGGAAAATGATTGTGTTCAGACCTTTGGGTATGAGGGCATTCTAAAATGCTTTGAGCAGGGAAATGAATTACTGGGGGGTACCTACCATTCTGATGTGGTATCAGTACACGATCCGGATGAATATCTGCTGGCTTCCTCTGATCCGGCGGACCGGGACCGCCGGTTTATGGAGATCCTGGAATCTTACAGAGCGCTGTTTGATCTGAAAAACGAAGGGAAGGTCAAAGCCGTGGGAATTGGTTCAAAAGACTGGACCATCATCAAAGAGCTTTATGACCATGTTCCTTTTGACTGGGTGATGATTGCCAATAGTTTTACGATCTTCAGTCATCCCACAGATCTGCTCGCATTTATGGACAGGCTGGATGCGGATGGCGTTGGGATCATAAACTCTGCAGTTTTTCATGGCGGCTTTCTGACAGGCGGTGAAAAGTTTGACTACCAGGATGTGGATCCGGAATCAGAAAAGGGAGAGATCATCTTTGGATGGAGAGAAGCATTCAATGCGATATGCAGGGAATATGATGTGATGCCGGGTGATGCGTGCCTTCACTTCGGATTATCACACCCGGCTGTAGTAAGTATTGCCCTGAATACCAGCAAGCCCGAAAAGATGAACAGGAATGTGGAGATCCTGCAGCTGCAGATCCCGGATAACTTCTGGAAAGCGCTGAAGAAGGAGGGATTGATAGATTCCGGGTATCGGTATTTGTAGTATTAAACTTAAAAGATGCAATGAAGACATTACTTATTATGGAACCTGGTGAAATTTCTGTAACCGATTGTCACAAGCCAGAGGTGAAGAAGGGAGAAATAGTGGTCAAACTGAAATATGTAGGCTTTTGTGGCTCCGATCTGAGCACCTACCTGGGTAAGAATCCCATAGTACAGTATCCGCGGGTTCCCGGACATGAGATCTCAGGCATAATCCACGAGGTGGGTAAGGATTGTCCGGAAGGTTTTATAGTGGGAGAACCGGCTACCGTGGTTCCCTATACCAATTGCGGACAATGTCCCTCATGCCGCAGGGGCAGAAGCCATGCATGCCAGTTTAACCAGACCCTGGGTGTGCAGCGTGACGGAGCAATGCAGGAGTATATCTCCGTACCCTGGCAAAAGATATTAAAAGCACCTGAATTAAATGAGTTGGAGCTGGCCATGGTGGAACCACTGACGGTTGGTTTTCATGCCATTGATCGGGGAAGGGTTATGGACCTGGATGTAGTGATGGTACTTGGTTGCGGAATGATTGGTGCAGGGGCCATCATCAGGGCTGCACTCAGGGGAGCTACCGTTATTGCAGTGGATATAGATGACCATAAGTTAAGCCTGGCCGGCGGGCTGGGAGCCCATCATACCATCAATTCGATGACTTCAGATCTGCATAAAGAGCTGGTGAAGCTTACTGGCGGTGACGGACCTGATGTGGTGGTTGAAGCGGCTGGCAATCCCATTACATACAGGACAGCTGTGGATGAGGTGGCCTTTACAGGTCGTGTGGTCTGTATCGGTTATGCAGGCAGCGAAGTCTCTTTTGCTACCAAGCTATTCGTACAGAAGGAGATGGATATTATGGGATCACGAAATGCCACACCTGAAGATTTCAGGGCAGTTATCAGCTACCTGGAAAGGGGTACTTTCCCGTTGAATAAAATGATTACTGGCAAGGTAAAGCCAGGCGATACAGCAGAGGCGGTGGCTAATTGGGCTGCTGAACCAGGGAAAGTAATGAAATTGTTATTGGACCTTACTTAAAAGTAAATAATCATGTACAGAATATTATCGCTGTTGATCATTGGTTTAATGCTGATGATATTCTCCTGCCAGACACAGGAACACTCCAGCCCTAACATCATCTTTATTATGTCGGATGACCATACCAGTCAGGCATTTGGCGTATATGGCAGCCGTCTTGCAGCGCTCAATCCGACCCCGAATATTGACAGGCTGGCCCATGAGGGGATCCTGTTTGAAAACGCCTTCTGTACCAACTCCATCTGTACCCCTTCTCGCGCAGCCATCATGACGGGACAGTATGCACACGTAAACGGAGTGCTTGACCTGGATGGCAGGTTAACACCGGATAAGCATTATCTGGTAAAGGAGATGAAAGCGCTGGGCTATGAAACTGCCATGGTGGGGAAGTGGCACCTGAAAGAGGAACCTGCGGAATTCGATTACTACTGCGTACTGCCCGGTCAGGGGAAATATCACGATCCGGATTTTCGCGTGCGGGGTGACAATACCTGGCCTGAGAATGTGGTCAGTTTTAAGGGACATTCATCCGATATGATCACTGATATTACGCTTGAATGGCTGAAAAACAGAAGGGATAAAAGCAAGCCCTTTTTTCTGATGCACCACTACAAGGCACCCCATGATATGTTTGAGTTTGCCCTTAGGTATGCTGATTATCTTGAAGATGTTGAAATTCCTGAACCGGCAAGTATGTACTATAATGCCAACAATGGCTCAGTGGCAACCCGGGGTGAAAATGACGAGCTGATGCGGGAAATCGGCTCCTCCATTGGTCACAGGAACATCATCCGGAATATGGGGATGCATATGGACATTGATCCGGAAATCCCGGATCCTGAGTACACCCACCTGGCTTACCAGGAATATATTAAGCGGTACTTGCGTTGCGTAAAAGGCGTGGATGACAATGTGGGACGATTGTTTAAATACCTTGAAGAAAATGATCTGATGGATAACACAATCATTATATATACAGGGGACCAGGGATTTATGTTGGGAGAACATGACTATATCGATAAACGATGGATGTATGAGGAGTCGCAACGCATGCCCTTCCTGGTAAGATATCCAACAATGATCGGGGCAGGGACCAGCACCGATGCCATTGTTAATAATGTGGATTTTGCTCCCACCATCATTGAACTGGCAGGTGGCACTGTCCCAGATTACATGCAGGGTGAAAGCTTTAAATCCATTCTGGAAACAGGAGAGGAACCGGATGGATGGAAGCAGGCCACCTATTACCGGTACTGGATGCATATGGCCCACCGGCATGCCAACCCGGCGCATTTCGGGATCAGAACCAAGGATTATAAACTCATCTTTTTCTATGGTGTCTTTTATAAGGATACAGGGCAAACAGTCAACATTGAAGGTTGGGGGAACCGATATACATTCAGAACACCTCCGGGTTGGGAACTCTACGACCTGCAAAAAGATCCTTTTGAGATGGATAACAGGTATGGTGATCCTGCCTATACAGACGTGGTTGATGATCTGAAACTGCGACTGAAGGATTTAAGGGCAGAACTGGGTGAGATTGACGACCAGTTTCCGGAAATCCGGAAAGTGATTGATGAACACTGGAACGACTGAATAGTGCAAAGTGCAAAGTGAAAAGAAAAAGTAATCACAGAAAATTGAAAAACATTAACGCTATAACCAACATATTATGAGGAAAATATTGGTATTACTATCTGGCCTGATACTCATGGGGTGTATCAGTGCACCCGGACCGAAAACATACGAACCTGAATGGGAATCGCTCAGTACACATGAGGCAGCACCTGAATGGTTTCGTGATGCCAAATTGGGGATCTATTTCCACTGGGGTGTTTATTCAGTGCCCGCCTACGGGAATGAATGGTATCCCAGGTGGATGCATTTTAAGGGCAATGAAACCTATGAGCATCATCTGGAGAAGTATGGTCATCCCTCAGAATTTGGATACCATGATTTTGTACCCATGTTTACGGCAGAGAACTTTGATGCGAATGAGTGGGCTGACCTTTTTGCAAAGGCTGGTGCAAGGTTTGCAGGTCCGGTAGCTGAGCATCATGATGGCTTTTCTATGTGGGACAGCGATGTCACACCCTGGAATGCAGCGGATATGGGGCCGAAAAGAGATATCACCGGTGAATTGGCTGAAGCCATCAGAGAGCGGGATATGAAGTTAATCACCACTTTTCATCACGCCAGGAATTTGCAACGCTATAAAAACAGAGCGGTGGAAGAGTTGGAGTCTCAAGGGAATCAGCGTGGAAAATTCAGAATGAGTCACTATCCCTATATTGAAGGCCTTCCGCCTGTCTCGGACGATAAGGAATTAAAATACCTCTATGGAAATATACCTGAAGCCCAATGGCTGGAAGAGGTTTGGTTAGGGAAACTAAAGGAGGTCATTGATCAGTACCATCCGGATATTATTTGGTTCGATTCGTGGCTGGATCAGATTCCCGAGGAATACCGACAGAAATTCAGCGCCTATTACCTCAATGAGGCAGAAAAGTGGCAAAAGGAGGTGGTCATTGTGCGTAAACAGGACGATTTGCCACTGAACTATACGGTGGATGACCTGGAAAAATCAAGAAAGAACAAGCTTGATCCGGATCCCTGGATGACCGATGAGACTGTTAGCAAGGGAAGCTGGTGTTATACTGAAGATCTCGTTATTAAAGAATCACGGGATATACTTCATGTATTAATTGATATTGTGAGTAAAAATGGCGTCCTGTTGCTGAATATTTCTCCGAAAGCAGATGGAACGATCCCTGATGATCAAAGGAAAGTGCTGCTGGACATGGGTGCATGGCTGGGAAAATTTGGTGAAGCCATTTATGAAACACGTCCCTGGTACACTTTTGGAGAGGGACCAACCAAAGAACCTGATGGACATTTCCGGAACAGGCAGGAATTCATGAATTTAAAATACAGTTGGAAAGATATTCGCTACACTGCAAAGAATGAAACAATTTATGCCATACTACTGGGTTGGCCAGATACAGAAAAAGAGCTTCACCTAAGGGCTTTTGCAGCCGATTCAATTCAAGGTACACTGACCATAAAATCGGTATCATTGTTGGGCTCGGAGGAAACCCTCTCCTGGCGCCAATCCAATGCCGGCTTGAAGATAGAGGCCCCGGGTGAGGCTCCTGATGATATGGCGGTAGTATTTAAAATAGAAACCAATTGAATACCAATAATTAAACCCCATGATGCAAATACGATCAATATACTTTCTGTTCACTGTGTGCTGTGTCTCATCCTGTTCACAATCGGTGAATGAGGACGATAGGTTGCCTAATATCGTCATATTATATGCCGACGATATGGGATATGGCGATCTGGCATGCCAGAACCCGGACTCGAAGATACCTACACCTAACCTGGATCAGCTTGCCGCGGAAGGGATACGGTTTACTGATGCCCACAGTTCTTCGGGGATATGTACCCCCAGCAGGTATGCGTTATTAACCGGCCGCTACCACTGGCGGAAATTTCATGGGATTGTGCAATCATTTGGTCCACCGGTTTTCGACGAAAGCAGGTTAACCCTGGCTGAGATGGTTAAACAAAGAGGTTATGCCACAGCTTGTATCGGTAAATGGCATCTGGGATGGAACTGGGATTCGATCATGCATCCCGGCGCCTCTCTTTCTACCATACAGATAAAGGGAGAGGACAAACAGGTTTATCTTCCTGAAGACTTTGATTGGTCTCAATCCATCTCTGGAGGACCGCTCGACCAGGGTTTTGATTACTATTTCGGAGATGACGTGATCAACTTTCCACCTTATACATGGATTGAGAATGACCGGGTCACCGAGGCACCTACAGAACTGTATACCAAGGGAAGGGAGCAAACACCGGAGGGAAGTTGGGAATGCAGAGCGGGGCCCACAGTTGCTGGTTGGGATTACTATAAAGTACTTCCTGCGCTTACAAAAAAAACGATTCAATGGATTGAGTCCATGGAGTATGGGAAACCTTTTTTGCTGTATGTTCCCTTTCCTTCACCCCATGCACCCATCATACCAAATGAGGAGTTCCGGGGGAAGTCGGAAGCAGGAGCTTATGGAGATTTTGTGTACCAGACCGACTGGTGCATCGGACAGATCCTGGATGCCATTTCCAGGAAAGGTCTGGATGGTAACACCCTGGTCATTTTTACAAGCGACAATGGTCCGGAAAACTACGCATATCCAAGGGTGAAGAACCATGATCACTACAGCATGGGTGAATTACGTGGTTTAAAAAGAGATATATGGGAAGGGGGGCACAGGGTGCCTTTCATTATTCGCTGGCCTGGGAATGTGGAAGGAGGTATGACCAACGGGACCTCCATCAGTCAGGTGGATATCATGACCACAATCGCAGAAATTGTTGGATATGAACTTGGTGATGAGGATGCAGAGGACGGATACAGTCTGTTACCCCTTATCCTGCCCGATACAAAACGAACTTACGACCGGTCGGTAATTGTACATAATACGTTTGATGGAAAGTATGCTGTGAGAAAGGGGAAGTGGCTGCTGATAGACCATAAAACAGGCAACATGAACCGCACGGTGCCACCCTATTTTGATAGCATCAGGGGTTACATGGTTCACGATCTTCCCGGTGAACTCTATAACATGGAAACAGACCTGTCTCAGCGCATCAACCTCTATTCTACGCATCAGGAGATTGTGAAGGATCTAAAAAAAACCCTGGCCGAAATAAAAGCCAAAAGTTAAAAGTAAAAACTGAATATGATGAAAAAACTGAATGTTTTGTTACTCATTACTGCTATTGTGCTATCTGCATGCAATGGTGAGAAGGAGACGGAAAATCCCAACATCCTTTTCATTTTTGCGGATGACCAGTGTTTTAATACCATCAATGAGCTGGGAAACAAAGAGGTGATTACACCCACACTGGATGAACTGGCCCGGCGGGGAACCGTATTTACCACGACCTACAACATGGGCGGTTGGAACGGTGCCATCTGTGTCGCGTCCCGTACCATGTTTAACACCGGGAGATTTTTATGGAGGGCTTTTGAATATGATAAAAAGCTGGATACCCTGGCAGCAAGAGGAGAACTGTGGAGCAAGGAAATGGAAAAGTTGGGGTATGATACTTATTTCACGGGGAAATGGCATGTGAAGATCGATCCCCCGGACATTTTTCATCACGTGGGTTCCGTAAGGGGAGGTATGCCCAACCAGACACCGGAGGGTTACAACCGTCCACTGGATGAAAATGACTGGGAATGGACTCCGTGGGATACTGCATTCGGTGGGTTCTGGAAGGGCGGGACCCACTGGAGTGAAGTGGTGGCCAATGAAACCATGGATTTCCTGGAGAATGCTTCTGAGTCAGAGAGTCCTTTTTTTATGTACATTGCATTCAATGCTCCGCATGATCCAAGGCAATCTCCAAAAGAGTATGTGGATATGTATTCCCTGGATGATATTTCAATACCGGAGAATTTCCTCCCCGAGTACCCCTACAAAGATGATATCGGATGCAGTGAGAAGTTGAGGGATGCGCGTCTGGCACCATTTCCCAGAACGGAGTATGCGGTGAAAGTGAACAGGCAGGAGTATTATGCCATCATTACCCATATGGACGCGCAGATCGGCAGGATCCTGGATAAACTGGAAGAGACAGGTCAGGCCGACAATACATACATTTTCTTTACTGCCGACCATGGATTGGCTGTGGGTCACCATGGCCTCATCGGAAAACAAAACATGTATGAACACAGCCTGCGTCCGCCCATGATCATTGTGGGGCCTGATATCCCGGAGGGAAAGAAAAAAGAGATGGCTGTATACCTGCAGGACATCATGCCAACTGTTATTGAATATGCGGGTGGTGAAGTACCTGGTTATGTGGAATTCCATAGCTTGAAATCATTTATCGAAGGCACTGCGGATCAGTCCAATTACGCGGAAGTGTATGGAGCTTATATGGACCTTCAGCGGATGATCCGGATTAAAGATTACAAGTTAATTGTCTATCCATATGCAGGGGTAAGGAGGCTCTTTAACCTGGCTGACGATCCTGAAGAGATGAATGACCTTGCTTCTGCACCGGACCAGCAGGACCGTTTGGAATTGATGTTTGATAAGCTGCTTGAACTGCAGGCTGCAATGGACGACACACTTAATCTGAAAGCTTTCCCGTTTTTACTTTAAATATCTGAGTTTCGTTCGCTATTTTGCTGTTTTTTAAACCTGGCATTGTAAATTTGGAATTCATCAAATATTATATCCTCTATCATGGAAAAGTTAGCCATCAAGAAACTTGAAGATTGCAAATATTCATGTGTTTCGCTGGGCGAGGTAATGCTGCGCCTGGATCCGGGAGAAGCACGGATTAATACAGCGCGTAGTTTCAGGGCCTGGGAAGGAGGCGGCGAGTACAATGTGGCACGTGGACTCAGGAAATGTTTCGGACTGCCAACAGCTGTGGTAACAGCATTTGCAGATAATGCAGTCGGTCGTCTGGTGGAGGATTTTATCATGCAGGGTGGAGTGGGTGTGGACCATATTAAATGGGTTCCTTTCGATGGTATTGGCAGGAATGTGAGGAATGGATTGAATTTTACGGAACGCGGATTTGGTATCAGAGGAGCTCTCGGGGTATCCGATCGTGGAATAACAGCTGCGAGCCAGTTGAAGAAGGGTGATATTGATTGGGATCATATTTTTGGCACCCTTGGATCACAATGGTTCCATACGGGAGGTATATTCGCTGCCCTCTCTGCAACAACTCCTGAGGTAATTGAAGAAGCTATGATCTCGGCGAAAAAGCACGATACGGTTATTTCCTATGACCTCAATTACCGTCCTTCTCTCTGGAAATCAATTGGGGGTATTGAAAAGGCACAGGAGGTGAACTGCAGGCTTGCAAAATATGTGGATGTGATGATCGGCAATGAAGAAGATTTTACTGCAAGTCTTGGTTTTGAAGTGGAAGGGGTGGATGAGAATCTTTCCAATCTGGGAACGGATAACTATAAAAACATGATCTTGAAGGTAGTGAAAGCAAATCCCCATTTTAAGGTGGTAGCCACTACACTCAGAACGGTTAAAACTGCTACCGTGAACTCGTGGGGTGGTATATGTTATTATGATGGCCAGTTTTATGAAGCTACTCACCGTCCTGACCTGGAGATCCTTGATAGGGTTGGTGGAGGAGATAGTTTTGCCTCGGGACTCATTTATGGATTTATGGTCACAGGTGATGCGAAAGAGGCCGTGGAATACGGCGCTGCGCATGGGGCACTGGCGATGACTACACCGGGCGATACTACCATGGCTACCCTGGCCGAGGTTGAAAAAGTGAAAGGTGGGGGTTCAGCCAGGGTAGATCGCTAACTTCGTTGGCAAGTCAAAAAGTCAAAAGTCAAAAGTCAAAAGAAATACTGTAAGAAGATGGATTTAAAAAAAGATGCAAAATATGCCATGGTGATACCCACCAGTATGGGGATCAGGATTACTCCTGTTAATGGCCAGCCTGTTCACAGCAGCGATATGTTCAGAATGCAGGCCACCAGTGCCGAATCCAATGTGGGGAGCGTTTCATCGTACCTGGGATTGCCTGTAAAGATCCTAACCACTTTTGTGAAGGACAGTCCGATTGCACATTTCATAAAGGACAACCTGGCCGGCCGGCATATGGATTATGAAGGCAAAGAGGTTGAACAGGGAAATCCATGGGGATACAGGCACCAGATCAACATTGCGGACAGCGGTTATGGTTCCCGGGGACCCCGTGTGCAAAACGACAGGGCAGGTGAAGTAGGACGTACACTCAATGTAAAAGATTTTGACCTGGATCGGATTTTTGGTTCTGAGGGAGCACAGATCGTGCATCTGTCGGGATTGATTGCGGCGCTTTCACCGGAAACCGGCAAGTTTTGCCTTGAAATTGCCAGGGCCGCCAAAAAACATGATACCAGGATCTCTTTTGACCTGAACCACCGGGCATCGTTCTGGACGGGAAGAGAGCAGGAGTTGCATGAAATATTTGCAGAGATCGCTTCCGTTTCCGATATCCTGATTGGAAATGAAGAGGATTTCCAGCTTTGCCTGGGAATTGAAGGACCCGAAGCGGGCGGAGAAGACCTGGCTGCCAAAATTGAAGGATTCAAGGGGATGATCAACCGGGCAAAAGAAGCCTTTCCCGGAGTATCGGTATTTGCGACCACCCTGCGACAGGTGATCAGTACCAACCAGCATATGTGGGGGGGGATTATCTCTGAAAATGGGAACTGGCATGTGGTGGAGCCGCGGGAAATATATGTATATGACCGGATCGGAGGTGGAGATGGGTTTGTAAGCGGGATGCTCTATGCCATTCTGATGGGATGGGAGCCGGAAAAGTGGATTCGGTTCGGTTGGGCCAGCGGGGCGCTGGTGACTACCCTTGAAACGGATTATGCCCAACCGGCTGATGAAGATCAGATCTGGAGCATATGGCAGGGGAACGCCAGAGTGAAACGGTAAAGAAATATAAGGGCAAGTTTAAATTATCGTATGTTTCTTAAGATAGTCAATACATAACTTGTAGAACTCCGATAATTGCTTTTTTGAATTGAAAAGGCTGTTTAATGCAACAACGGCTTCTTCATCAACCATAGGGTATTCATGAGATACTTCATTTCTGAGTTTTCTAAGATAAAGCCATTTTGTTTTATCCGGAAGAACCTCAAGTTGTTCTAATTTATTTCGAGGAATTTCAGGATCTTATTCAGTTTATCGACATTATCTTCGTCTAACATATTGCTATTCCTTTTTCTCCGGCTGTTTTAACGATAGTCCTTTTGTCATCAGGTTGTTGAAGCAGCAGATCGATGTTTTGCTCACCCAGTTGCTGCTCGATCTCAATAAGCATATTTATTTTCTTATGCAACATTTCCTCCATTGATGCCTGGATCCCAGGTTTTACCAACAGGTCGATATCTCCTCCTTTCCTTCTATCGATCGTTCCGGATCCAAATAATATAACGTGGGTATTTTCGCCGAACTTATCTTTCGCGCATGATACAATCACTACTTTTTCATATTCGCTTAATCGCATATCCGAGTAACTCCCTTTTCAAACAAATTTAGGGATTTAATTTAAAACAGCCTGCATAAAGGAACGGACCCAGCACAAATGGGGAATTAAAATTCATTCTTCAGAATCGTATCAATAAGCTGTTTTAATTCAGGCAGATCCTTTACGATAATATTCCATACGGCTTCAATTTTAATTTGAAAATACACATGGGATATCAAATTCCGGAATGCCCTTACTTTATGCCACGAATACTCATAGTTTCCGAGTAAATCTTCTTCAATGTGAATTACTGCTTCACCTATGACACTAAACTGGAACAGGACTGCACTTATTACGAGTTGATCATTCTGGAAATCCTCTTTGCTAATATCACAACTGAAGGCTTCAATCATATTTATTGCCTCCCGAATATGGACTAATCTTTCGTAACTGTCAACTCTTTGGCTTTTCATAAATAAGTTTTAAGTCCTGTTTCACATTTTCAAGTATATGCGGTCTGAATGAATCAATAAAACCTATGTCGATTTTACGCTTCAATGCATTTTCTAATTGAAATTGTATATCGGCAAGATCGAAGTAACTAAATCCTTGATTTGTTTGCACAGCTAAATCAATGTCACTGCCGGGCCTATCGTCTTTCCTCGAAAAAGAGCCATAAATCCAGGCCTTGTTAACTTCTGAATACTGCTTTAGTGTTTCTGCAATCCTGTTTATCATCTTATTTCTATCCAGCAGTTTAAAAGTCTTATAATCTATCTTTTCTTCTGCAATCTGCAGGGCTTCTTTTGCATATTCGTCATTTCCAATTTCATAAATAATCATATCGCTCAAATAAGTGACCAACATCTCTTTTTCATTGTAGTTAAAGAACTTAGCCAGTTTAATAACCTGCTCCTTTTTAACCTTTCTTTGGCCCCTTTCAATTTTACTTAAAATTGCCTGGTCAATATCCAGAATGGCAGCTACCTTTCTCAATGGGTATCCTCCTCTTACCCTTAAAGTCCTTATTAAGTTTCCAATGTCTTGCATTTTGAATATATATTTTTGACAAATATAGTCAAATTCATTAACTATTGATTGAACCTTCAAGACAGTATAAGGAAAAAGTTGAATGTCAAAAATCACTTTACGATAGCAACTCTTCTGATCTGTTGGTGATTGTTGTATGTCATACGGATGTAATACTGACCGGCCATGTTATCCATTGGTTTCCATTACAGTTGTTGAACTCCCAGATTGTTTATCTGTTGGTGGTAAAGTTGTTCTACAAAAATACCCCTGGGATCCAGGATATTCAGATCGATCATACCAGGTTCGAAGATATTGAATGAGATATTTATAATGCCATCTTTAACAGGATTTGGGTAGGGCAGATGCAGGTTAAATTCCCTGTCAATGGAGTTGTGATCTTCAACAATGAACCTGTTAAGGGAAGTAATCTCATCTTCATAATATGGATTCCCCAGTTCGGTCCACTTTCAGCTGGAAAAATCAGGCGCATGCAGTACTGCTATATCAGAGGTAACATGGAACTTATTATCGGCCTCGTTGGCCAGTTTGAAATTTGAACCATTTCCCGTGGTGTGACAAATACATTTTGATATGTTTTCCTGACAGTAATTCTGCCTGATCCCTCCGGATTACCGTCAATGGTGTCGGGATTTAACCTGATCCTGACCTCTGGGATCATGTGTCCGTATTCAGATTCGGGTTGAATCAAATTCATATTCTATCGAAATGTCGTTCTTCTCTGCCACTGCAAGGATTACGTCAAACATGGAAAAATACCCGGGAGCAAAAATATCGCCTCTTATGGTTGAAATTGAAAACTCTGACGGATCAAATGAAAAGGTTTGTCCTCCAATGTTCACCTGCGATCCTGAAATTTCAGGTATATATGCTGCTAACTTTAATTCATGAATATTTCCATAGGCATCAGAAGGATTCAGCTCTGTTAGATATCCTTCCTGAGATATTAAATGGACTGTGGCGGTGGCTGACGTAACCGATGCTGAACTGTCGGTAAATACCGTTCCTGCCAACTTAAAATCCGTGTGACATTCCGTGCAACTCATACCCGCATTGTGCTGAGCTGACATCTGAACGGAAAAATAACATGACAGAAGCGCAAGAGAGAGGATATTCCGAAAGGATATGCAAGGGGTAGATTTGGACAGCATGTTGACAGTGTTTTTCTGCAATATCGCAAAATCCTCTACTCCACCCAACTACCTTTGAGTTCGATTTTAAATGCCAGTGCATATTCTGAAGGGATGTGGGATGGAGTCTGAATAATCAGGCTACTATTGTTACGTTCCCATTTAATCTTTTCATCGGATCCCAGCAATGAAATCTCTTTCATTCCTTTTGTTGAGATCGGGGTGGATGTTCCAAGAGATTCGATGACGATCTCTTCAGTTTCAGGCACGCCCAGAACAATGGCATACAAGGCGTTGCCCTTTTTGGTGAATCGCACATCATCGGCATTGCACAGGTAAAATTCCCATTTGGGGTGTATCCCTTTGGTGATCAGTTTTTCTTCATCGCCCTCGGCCTGAATCTTCCACATGCGGGTCCCATAGATGGCTTCGCCATTCACCCCTAACCAATCTCCTATCTCTGCCAGCACATCTTTCTGTTCCTGGTTGATGGTTCCGTCTGCTTTGGGGCACAGGGAAAGCACCAGGCCACCTCCTCTGCTTACCCTGTCAATGAGACCATCAATGATGACATTGGGGTCCTTGTAGGTCTGACCTTCCACGTATCCCCACGACAAGTGGCTGATCTTCATATCGTCCACCCAGGAACCATGCACAATGCCTTCCCGGTCACGGCCTTCCTCGAAGGTTTTCATTCCAACACCCTCGGGAAAGTTGAACTTCATACTGACTGGCAGTTTATTCAGGATTTCAACCTCCTTATCCCACTCAGCCTCCTTGTTATAATAGTGCGACAGCAGGTCCATCACCATCAATTCGTTGATGGAATCCTGGAATTGCCCTCCGTCAAACCAGATCACATCGGGCTGGTATTTTCCAATCACCTCGGTCACCTTGTTGTTCCATTCCCTGATAAAATCCTCCTCCTTCCCGGTCTCCTGGTTCCAGTAGAGGTCGGCATATTCGGGATCAAATATGTCCCAATCTTTTGATAAATATTCCTGACGAAGCTCCTCATCAATGGGTTCAAAAAACTTCACTTTATAGGGGAGATACCAGTTAAAGGTGCGAATATGATGAAAGGTGGCAATCACTTTCATTCCCTCTTTTTTTCGGAGCGACCGGACCAGTTCCCCATACAGGTCGCGATCAGGGCCAGTATCCATTGAGTTCCAGCGTGTATATTCACTATCCCACAAGCAATAACCGTCATGGTGTACAACGGCAAATCCCGCGTACCGGGCACCAGATGCTTCAATAATATCTGCCCATTCGTCAGGATCATAGTTCTCTGCTTTGAACAGGGGGACAAAGTCTTTATTGCCAAACTCAGAAGGATCACCGTAGGTTGCCACGTGATGCTTGTGAATATCAGAATCCTTCTCATACATTCGTCTTCCATACCATTCATTACCAAAGGCCGGGACAGAATAGAGCCCCCAGTGTGCATAGATTCCGAACTTGGCATCAAGCAACCATTCCGGGGTTTCGTGTTGTTTCAGGGATTCCCATGTGCTTTCATAATGGATCACTTTTTTCTGTTCAACCTTTGTTCTGGTTTGATCCTTATTACAGGAGAGGAAGGCCATTGCGAACAGGAAGATGAATGCGATTGGAATTTTCATACCTTTTTGCAGTAAATGATGAATACTTAAAAATACCCTTTTTAGGAGACCTGTCAAAGGTAAAATGGTACCATCAATGGCAGATATCTTACCATCAATGTAAGGGATGTGACTTTAATTGATATTTTTAATCAAACAATTAGGAATGAAAAGTACTCCTCAAACAGATCCCTATATAGTAGATGAGAGATCCATCTTACCAGCCCCTCTTAAATTCAGACATAGAATAAAGTTCCTGGGCCCCGGATTTATCCTCTCTGCATCAGTGGTAGGTTCCGGAGAACTTATTGCCACCACCGCCCTGGGAGCAAAGGCCGGATTTGTAACCCTCTGGGTGATCCTTGTCAGTTGCCTGGTGAAGATTGTGTTACAACTGGAGTTTGGCCGTCAGTCCATTATCAGGGGTGTATCGGCCATGAATATGATGAATGAGCTTCCGGGACCCAGGTTCGGGAAGACAAAGACCAGCTGGGGTGTATGGGCATGGTTGGTCCTTTGGGTGGTTAAACCGCTTCAGCTGGGAGGAATTATCGGGGGTGTGGCAATCATACTGAACATGGCCATCCCGTCGCTCTCCGTTGCATCCTGGACGGTGTTAACAGCCCTGGTGGTGATATCCGTGATGCTGTTTGGTTATTATGGTGTGGTGGAGAAGATCTCGCTGGTTTTTATGGGTTTGTTTACCGTGTTTACCCTTCTGGCTTTGTTCATGGTTCAGAAAACTGGTTTTGCAATAACTTTGCCCGATATTGCAGAAGGATTATCCTTTAAATTACCCAAAGGTACGGTAGGTTTTGCTATGGCAGCCTTTGGTCTGACCGGGGTGGGCGGGGATGAGATCCTTTCATACAATTACTGGTGCATTGAGAAAGGCTATGCCAGGTTTGCCGGACCCCGCGAGGGAGATCCCGGATGGATTAAAAGGGCTACCGGGTGGATCCGGGTCATGTACCTTGACGCTTTTCTGTCCCTGATCGTTTATACAATAGTCACCATGGCATTTTTTCTGCTGGGTGCTTCAATCCTTTACCAGCGGGGAGAAGTTCCTGAAGGATTTCAGATGATTGAGACCATTTCACGGATTTATACTGATTCTGTGGGCCCCACAGCGAAGAGTATTTTCCTGATCGGCTCTTTTGTGGTCCTGTTTTCCACACTGTTTGCCGCATTGGCCATCCGGACCAGGGTATTTTCCGACCTGTTCGGAGTATTAAAGTGGATCGATTTTAGCAACCTCAGGATCCGGTTGCGAACCATGAGGATCCTGGCCATAGTTTTCCCGGTTTTGTGGACCATTGCTTTTTTGGTGATCAAACTGCCTGTGCTGATGGTTACCATCGGGGGGATAGCCACCTTTGTCATGCTGATCATTGTGGTGATCGCCGGTATTTATTTCAGGTTTGGGTCGAAGGACCAGGTCCTTCCGCCGGGTAAAATCTACAACATTGCCCTGGTATTTTGTTGCATAGCCATCGTTATGGTAGGGGTGTATGGTATAGTAAAGCTGTTTTAGCTCATTTCTGACCAGGCAGTTTAAGCTTCCAGAAGCCACTTTATAACAGGGATAACTTCGATTCGCTGACCATTCTTTTCGATAATAGATTTTTCTTCTGCTGTAATAATTCTAAGCGCTTGGGGCTGCAGTTCCGGAAAAGCATTGATCAGGGCCCGAACTTCCCGGTTCAAGGTTTTTTTATCCTGTAGAGTTTCACAAACCTGAATAAGTTCGATTACCCGTCTTTTGCTATATACAACAAAATCAATTTCCACCTGCTTATTAAAGTAGAATACCTCGTAATTCATAGAGGTGGCTTTACGGCGAAGTTCAAAGAATACAATATTTCTATTGTTCCAAAATCCCTTTGGATTTTTAACTCGCTATCAAATATAGCAGTTTTGCCATTGTTTCTTTTTGCCTGACCAACAATAAAACTTTACGGGGTATTTTGGTCTCATCCTTTTTTGCTTCCTGCATTTTTTTCATGACCTCTTTTTGGCTTATTTCTGCAAATGTTTCTTCCA
>SDBV01000832.1_pt1 | contig 44815 bp, 33 predicted proteins | sample 2277081 | NCBI WGS metagenome assembly SDBV01 (sample SAMN10402039, study PRJNA504765) | marine sediment metagenome | isolation source: marine sediment core GS10_PC15, 223 cmbsf | place: Arctic Ocean: Southern Knipovich Ridge | collected 2010
GAATGTGGTAATCTTCCCTGAAAAATTTGGAGGTTTATATGCCAGGCTCGATCGTCCTCATAGTGAAATATCTCCCTGGTCGATTTGGATATCTTATTCTCCAGATTTAAAGTACTGGGGCGAATCGAAATTAATTATGAATCCATTACAATACCATTGGGATGAGATGAAAATTGGACCCGGAGCTCCCCCCATTAAAACATCCAGAGCTTGGTTAAGCATCTATCATGGTGTATTTCCAACTATGGATGGAAGTGTTTATAGATTAGGAGTTGCGTTGCACGATTTGGAAGATCCTTCAAAAATGATTGCGGTGGGCGATGAATGGATTTTACAACCCGAAGAAGTTTATGAAATTACAGGCTATGTTCATAATGTGGTGTTTACCTGTGGTGCCGTTCCGGAAGACGATGGGAGCGTTAAAATTTATTGGGGCGGGGCCGACAAAGTGATGTGTATGGGCACAGCAAATCTGGAAGACCTTGTTGATCATTGTTTAAACAAACCCCGAAAACCAATATAAAGATTCCGGATCTCAATTTTTAGGATTGTCCAACTAAATTCAGAATATCAATAGGCTTTATGCAAATATATAAACCATGAAAATCGCAATACTCTCACCTGTTGCCTGGCGAACACCTCCCCGGAAATATGGCCCATGGGAACAGGTAGCATCCAATATTGCCGAGGGAATGGTTGAACAGGGCCTTGATGTCACATTATTTGCCACAGGCGATTCTTTTACAAAAGGCAAATTAGTATCTGTTTGTAAGCAACCGTATGCCGAAGATTCGAATGTCGATGCCAAAGTTGCAGAGTGTCTTCACATCAGCTGTCTGATGGAGGATGCAGATCAGTTTGATTTGATTCATAATAATTTTGATTTTCTACCTCTAAGTTATTCCCGATTAATCAAAACACCCATGGTAACCACTATTCATGGTTTTTCTTCTCCAAAAATTCTCCCGGTCTATAAAAAATACAGCAGCACCGGTAATTATGTTTCCATCAGTAATTCCGACCGCAGTCCCGAACTTGATTATATTGCAACCGTATACAATGGCATTAATGCCGACGAATTTATATTCAGTCATGAATCAAGTGAATATCTTCTTTTTTTTGGCCGCATTCATCCGGAGAAAGGGGTCTATGAGTCCATACAAATTGCTAAACAATCAAAAAGAAAACTCATCATTTCCGGATTAATTCAGGATCAGGAGTACTTTGACCTGAAGGTTAAACCATCTATCGATGATAACGATATCGTTTATATTGGTAATTCAGGACCAGATGAAAGGAATAAGCTTTTGGGTGGAGCGTTTGCCCTTTTACATCCGATTAGTTTTGAGGAACCTTTTGGCCTCAGTGTGGCTGAAGCCATGTTTTGTGGAACACCCGTTATTGCCTTTAACAGGGGTGCAATGTCTGAATTAATTCATGATGGGAGGACCGGTTTCCTGGTGAACACTATTGAAGAAGCGGTGGAGGCAGTAAAAAATATTAAATTGATTGATCGAAAATATTGCAGGGAATGGGCAAATTCAAGATTCAGCCGTCAGAAAATGATAGAAGGATATCTGCAGGTCTATCAGCAGATTCTATTTTGAGTTTTTCAATTCACTCAATAGTTCTTTTAAATTTACAGTAGCATAAGTTGATGCGTAATCGGACACTGCATAGGGTATGATCAAATCATTATTATGAATTATAGATCCGCAGGAATAAACCACATTGGGTACATATCCTTCTCTTTCTTCCGCATTGGGCATCAATAAAGGTGATTTTAATCTTCCTATTTCTTTCTCCGGGTTATGAAGATCGAACAGAGATGCCCCTATTACATATTCCCGCATCGGACCTACCCCATGTGTTAGTATCAACCACCCTTCACTGGTTTCTATGGGCGACCCGCAATTCCCTATTTGGATGAATTCCCAGGGAAATTTAGGTTGTTGTAACAATTTTGCTTCACGCCAAATAGTAATTTGATCAGAATAGGCGATGTAGTTATTAACCCCATCCAAGCGGCCAAGCATAGCATATCTCCCATTAATTTTTCTTGGAAACAGGGCCATTCCTTTGTTCTGCGCAATTTCCCCATGAAGTGGCAATATCTTGAAATGATAAAAATCCCTGGTTTCCAGCAGCTTTGGCAATATCGTGGTGCCGTCAAAAGCTGTATAGGTAGCATAATATATCACATCATCGCTATTATCTTTAAATTTCACAAAACGGGCATCTTCAATACCACTATTTTCGTTTGCAGCGACAGGGAAAATAACCCTTTCGGATATGTTGGTGTCTAACGAAAATTCAAGTTCGTAATGCGATGAAGCAAGCCACAAAATCTGATTAAAAAACATCTCTTGAAAGGCAGGAAGTTTTATTGTCTTTCTATCTTCTTCAATGCATCTATAGAGCTCGCCATATGTAAATTTATCATTTAGCTTATCCAGTATTAAACCAGATGGAATAATACCCTGAAAATCCTTCATTTCATCCAGCTTGGACCTGAATGATTCCTTATCGTATTGATGTCGCCGGATATGTTCAGCCTCCTCCAGCATCTTACCTACAGGTCTAATTGAAAGATTGTTATCCTGATCAAGAATGCCTGTTCGGAAAACTATTGATGAAATATGCCCCTCCCCTGTTGCCCTGAAACTTATGATTACTCTTTTTTCATCTGTGCCAGTTTCGGACTGATCTGGATGTTCCACAATGGAAGGATTAAAAAAAGCTGATGATTCAATCGAATATTCCATCGTAAAATAGGAACCAATAAGTAATTTTTGGGATAAATCAAGCAATTCCGGATCAACGTTTAACTGGGCAAACAAATGGGCGATGTTATTAAAATGCTTTTCAAAATTTTTTGAAATATTCCTGTGACGCATTGAATAATCCCGAAGTACCTGTTTTAACGCTGTAGATGTCTTTTTGTCAGACATATTTCGTACAGAACGTATGATATTTAAAGCCCTTTCTTCACCCGTGTAATGAAAACGTGCAATTATCCTACTGGAATCCGGGAGGAATTTTAAATCCTTTCTGTTTACGGTAACTTGCATTAGCAAATTAAATTTATGATTTCGCCAAAGATAACAGCTAAAGTTTAATACCCCGATTTTTTTGTATAAGTTAATAACGAGAATCAAACGATACATTAAATCCTTGTTTCGTCTGAAACTCAGTTGGCATCGTAAGATTTTTCGACACTTCGTGTCTCTAGAACTCGTTGGAATTAGTACCTCCTCGGCTCGAACTTCATCCCGATAGAAATCTGGATAATCTACTCAGTTGAATCGACCATTAAGGTCTTTATTTAGTCTTTGAATTTGTCAATTATAATACAAGTATTTCGATTCGATGTAATGTAGTGAAACAGCGGCGTCTACTGGGCATTCAGGTCAAGATATAGTATAGAAAGATAGATACTAGAAAGGATAAATTGAAGCATAAAAAACAGATTATTACTTTGAAAAATCTGGCTCCACTCATTTTCGGGTCATAAAAAAAGGGATTGAAAACTTTTCAATCCCATGTCATTGTTGAGTAGCGAGACGGGGAATTGAACCCCGGACCTCATGATTATGAATCATGCGCTCTAACCATCTGAGCTATCTCGCCGAAAATTATACGTGTGGGTGTGATTATCGGTGCGCAAATATAGTCGGTTTTTTGAAAATGTCAAAGTGAGAGTTTTTGTATAATTTCTTCAGGAAGACCATCATAGTTCAGAGACTGTTCGAATTCCGCTGAATTATAGGAATTCCAGAATAATATCTTTTCTTCCGCCGATGTTTTTTCACAATAGTCTAGGCATGCGGCAAGGGTTTTCCCTGTATATGTTGTCTCAAGGCTGATTTTTTCAGAAACCCGGTTTACTGCGCTTTTACCCTCATCTGTTATTACTCCATATCCTCCTCCTAAATATTCGGTGAGCAACTCAAAATCTGACTTTTCAATTTTTACTTTGGGAATGTTGCGATCAGATTTCCTCAGGTAGTCGGCCACTTTCTGTGCGTAATATCGTATGATATATGGATATGCCGGGAAGGAATCAACCACCTTCACTCCTACTACCCTGGTTGACATTCCTGCAATCTTTAATCCGGCAATCAGGCCGGAGATGGTGCCGCATGTACCGGCCGCTACAAATAACTTTTCCGGGGCAGGTAATAAACCATCCTTTACCTGGCGAGCCACCTCCATAGCCGCATTCACATGTCCCACATTACTCAATCCACAGGTACCACCTGACAAAATAAAATAAGGAGATTTGTCCTGCTTCTGCAAATCTTTGAAAAGTTTCCTTGCGTACTTATAAGCTTCTTTTAAGTTATAGCAATAATGGATCTTCGCTCCTGCTGCAAGAAATCCTGCAAGGTTGCGGCGGACATATTTGCTGAAAGGCTGGTCGAAGAGGCAGAGGTGGACTTCAAATCCCTTCTGGTAGCCGTGAACTGCGGTAGCAAGAGCATGATTGGATCCGAGTCCCCCAATCGTAATAAGACTTTTTCGCCCCCGAAGAGCCGCATCAGCGAGTAAATACTCCAGTTTCCTTACCTTATTACCTCCGTAAACGGGGGAAGTCAGGTCATCCCGTTTTACCCAGAGCTTTCCCTTAGTCATTCCCACTGCCGATCCCAGCTCTTCAACCGGTGTAGGAATATCTCCAAGGCTGATCCAGGGTATGTGCCGGGCCAGATCAGGGTAGGACCTGAAAAGTGCGCTCCTTGAGAGCATATCTTCGGTGGTCGGGAAATCGTTCGACCTTCTCCCTATCCGGTTTAGTTTATGAAGCATATACCCTACTCCACCTGATCCTGCAGCAAGTACACCAAGAACTATACCTCCGGTTGCCAGAAAAACGCGTCGACTCATTGGTTATTTATGTGAATTTGACGTACTCATCTATCATTAACATATTATCTAATTTCTCAGTACGGCCATCAATTGTTAAGTCCAGGCTCGCAACAGAAAAGAATTTAATCCCCCTTGGATTTTTGGAGATCTTTTTCAGCAATGCCAATCTAAGGAACCCCAGCTCACCGGTATTTTTAACAAATTCAGATATGATCGCTGGTTTTGTATGTATGACATTCATTTTCACCCGGCATGCCTCATCATAAGCTTCAAGAGTATATGTCTGGGGACATGAAATACCCGGCGGATCAAACTTTTTCCAGTCAGCCGGTTGTATTTCCACCTTATCCAGCTGGATCCGATTCCCCCCTACCTGCAGGATCATCTGAGATCCGACAAGCTCACCATTCTTATCCATTGCGTATGAGTAGGTAAGATCACAGTCTTTGCTGTGCAGCCGGCCCCAGTAAAGCTGACGAACCGGTACTTTAAAAGGCGAAAGTGTTGAAATTAGATAATCAACATACCCATTCCCCATTACCTGTTGATCATCTCCCTTCAGTCGGAGCTTTCCTGACACCATTGTTTTAATGAACAGCGGCTTCCAGTTTAGTGCCCTATGGCCCGTTTCCGGGATTCGCATCCCGGGAAGATCAAAACCCGAATGGTGGACCGGACTCAGAACCAGATCCAGATCGATATCCCGCAAGGAAAGTTTCATGCTTCCCAATCCCGCCTCCAATAAAATATCTCCCTCCCGGGTAGATACTGTATGCTTCTCCCGCTTTAACAATTTCAATTTCTGATTAAAATGATATCCTTTCGAATCCCCGGATTCTTCAAACCTTCCGATATTCACCTCCACAAAACACAGCTTTTTCCCAAAGACCTCTGTCAGGGTATGGAATATAATAACATAATCACCTTCAGCTGTCAGAACATCAACAAACCATTTTTCAAACCTGAAAATTCTCATAACTTATACTTGTCTTTTTCTCATTTGAGATTAAATCGGAACATCAGAAAAATGTTGGTATATCCTCCATGATCTTATCCTTTCCCTTCATATCCCTGCAATTATAATGTCCAAACTGTTTATCATTGCCCACCTTGCAGCCTCCACCGCATACCGACTCCAGGGCGCAGTCTGTGCACTCAGGCGGGGTGGATTTAAATTCGACAAGGTCCTTATTCCTGAATCGTTTCCTGAATATCCACCAGATGGAATTATTTTTTATATTCCCCAGTGCGATATTATTAATAAAAGGACAGGGCTGCACACTTCCATCCACCTTAACGGTAAAAACGAAATTTCCTCCCGAACAGGCATTCCCGGAAAGCATGAAAAAATCGCGTACAAAATTCATGTGAGAGATATTTTCTTCGAGTAAAACCCATTTCTTAAGTTCATGCCAATTGTTCGGCGGAATCATTAACGGGTCATCTTTCATCTGGGGGATGTACTGATAGAAAAGCGAGTGAGCTCCAAGTTCCTTCTTCACAAAGCGATTGATTTCCCTGTAATGATCAAAATTATGACTGTGTACGGTTGTAAAGGCATAGGTTTCAAGACCCGCCTTCAATAGTTCATATTATCTCAGATTAGGAACCCTCCCCAACTCCATTTTAATCGTTTCTGAGATCAAATCCTGCCATTTCACAACCGACTCCCGGTCGAATACAACCTGGTATAGCTTTGTTGCCCTGAAATCATAAATCTGAAGTTTAATATTGCTCTCCGTGGTAACAGAACTCAAATCCTCAAGGGTAAGTGATCTGCTATCGGAGTCCGATTCAAACACCAGTCGTTTGTTTGTTAATATTATATCGCCTTTGAAAAGGAATTTCATTTTGGGGAAGGATTCCATGGATACTTCAGCTTGCTCTGAAAAAGCAATAATATGCTCCTCTCCCTTGCTGTGGGACTCGAATTGCCCGGGGAATGAACCGCTGGCCAGCCCCGAAAGGTCCTCACTCCTTACCCGGATCCTTTTATATACTTCATCCAGGCTGCCTGACACCTGGTTTTCTCCATTACTGACATTCAGCCGGTACCGTTCATCAATTCGGAGGACTGCCTTGCAATTCAGGCAGACTCCCCCGGTGGCTGCAGTTTTAATACTGTCGAAAGTCATACATATGGGACACCTGTAAATTACCTTGCTGATATCCTCTATCCTGCGTGTGGATCTGCAGAAAAAATCCGGATGATCCTGGTCGCCTGGCTCAATTGCAGCCACCAGCCTGTCCTCTATCTCTTTCAGGTCCCAATCAGGATCTATTTGGATTATTTCCTGGAATTCAACCCTGACCCTGGCATTGCGCACTCCTTTTCCCCACATGGGCCAGGCGAAAAAACTACCCTGTAATTTAACCGGGAGAATTGGTATATCCCTGAATTTATGGAAAAGATTCAGGGTTTCTGGTTTCAGTCGGTTCATGGTTTCTGTCCATGCCCTTTCACCTTCCGGGTATATCCCTATCACTGCATCCTGACGTATTGCTTTTACTATTTCACGCCCTGTGGAATAATCATTCAGGTATCTTTTCTTGGGAATGCAGTCCAGAGCTTTGAAAAACCACCTGGTTTTCCCGGTGCGATACATCTCAAAAGTGGTAATATTCCGGATGGGATATGGGAATCCCTGTGCCAGGAAAAAAGGATCAATATAATTGCGGTGGCAGGATACCAGGAAAAATGGAGGGGAATCCGGAATATTCTCTTTGCCTGAAACTTTGTAGGAAAATAAAGGCGCAAATAAAAAAAAGCAAGGGATCTTTAGCCAGTAATATAAACGGGGAATTACAATAGAGGTTATCTTTTTGTAATTCAGATATTTGTCACCAAATCTCTTCACAAGGATTTTCTCCTCGATAAATCCGTACACGAATTCAAGCACAATGAAAGCCGGAAGAGTAATTAAAAGCATGCCCCTGGATCCCCAGATCATTGCTGAACCCAGAAGAGTAAGGCCATAGAAAAGATAGATTGGATGCCTCCAGACTGCATACAACCCGGTTCGGATAAATACCTTGGGAGGATCGGCAGAAACCGGGTATTTCCCGCTGAATATTCTGAACTGTGCAATGGAGATAACCAGCATAGGTAAAGCAATGCTCATAATCAGTATACCTGCAACCAGGGCTGGATTCGATTCAAAACCCAAGAGCTTGTCAAAATAAATTGCCGACAATACGAGCACTCCGGGCAGAACAACCCAGAACAAAATTATGTATATGATAAGGATGGCTGTTTTTCTCACAGTATCTCCTCCATGTGGTCATGGACTGTCAGGTACACATCCTGATGTATCATTTTCTTATCGGCATGTGGTTTACCCAAAATTACCCATTCGTGAGGTATTTGTCAAGGGTTGTTCCAATTTGCATAGCCGGCAGGCAGTCAGCACTCACAATGCCTGCACCGGTCTCCCTGATCTGCAAAGCCTAAAGCTTGCTGTCAGGGAACATCTTTTTCCAGTCATGACCCTCATCGTTCAGCCACTTATCGAACCAGGCCATGATGGCATTATGCCACTCGATCCGCTTGGAATAGACCAGAATATGGTGGTTCTCACCTTCAACCTGGACCATCTCAACAGGTTTTCCCAGGATCTTGAGTCCTGCCCAGAGTTGCAGGGACTCTCCAAGGGGCACATTTGTATCTACTGAACCATGCAGTAGAAGCAATGGGGTATTGATTTTGTCAGCGTTGAACAGGGGACTCTGATCGACATAGATATCTTTCCGGTTCCAGGGGTATGAGTCTCCTGTGGCATTTGTCGAATAACCAACCCCCCAGTATCCTTCTCCCCAGTATGAACTTAAGGAACTAATTCCGGCATGTGATATGGCACAGGTGAAAATGTCGGTCTGTGACTGTAAAAGCATGGTAGTAAATCCTCCATAAGAGGCGCCGATGCATCCCACCTTTGATCCATCCACAAAATCATGGGCTTCGATGAATTTTTCAGTTCCTTCAATGATCTCTGCTGTTGTGGTCTTTCCCCAGTTATTCTGGTGCCGGGCAGAGAATTCCTGTCCGAAGCCCGTGGCCCCACTGGGCTGGGGCACGTATACAACATAATCTTCCCCGGCCCAGATATCAAGCGGGTACCTGCCCCCAAAGCTTTTCTCTATAGGTGAAGTTCCCCCGTAATAATTTACAATCAGGGGATATTTCCTTTCCGGGTCAAAATTTCGGGGATAAAGAAAGTAGCCACTGATGATGGTCCCACCTGATGCCACAAAATCCCATTCCTCAGTTTCTCCGAAGGTCACATTTTCATATGCTTTGCTTTCCGTCCAGTCAAATTCCCTGTTGTCACCGGATTTAAGATCCAGTATCCATGCCTTAGAAGGATTTCCGAGTCCGTTCCCGGTATAAGCAGCAACCAGCGATTCGTCAGACATACTGACCGAACGAATTACTTCTGGTGAAGTGTTCATCAGGTTAAAAGTCCTGCCCTCGGCATCCCATACATACAGACGACTGTAAATTTCTTCCGTAACCCGAACATAGATCCTGTTGTCAACCGGGTGCCAGTGTGACCAGTCCACGGCAGGATTAAAATCCCTTGTGATAGGATCCACTTCGCCGGTTTCGAGTGTATATATATATAGCTGTTCATCGTAATTATTGGCAATGGGCTGATCCCCGATATTCCTTCCGGTTTCACCGAAAAGGTCCGGTCCCCCGCCTACAATCAGCTGCTTGCCATCAGGCGAGAATTCAGCATTGCCGCTCCAGCGGAAATCTTTCCAGAGTGTATCCGTTTTACCGGTCTTCACTTCCATCAGGTACATGTTCTGCAGACTGAAGGGACGCTGAGTAGGATTGGGCCTGCTTGTAGAAAAGACAATGAAGTTACCATCCGGACTAACGTCATTAAGATATGCTGATCGCTCCCCGAAGCTAAGCCGGGTACTAACCCCGGTGTGTACATTGAATTTGTACAGGGTTGTTACTGATTTTGGGCGGAATGCACGATTGTCCAATTCATCCATATACAGGAGTGAAGACTTCTTTGTTTCCAGTTTCTTTTCGGATCTTCCGTAGAAAATGAATTTCTCATCCTTCGACCAGGTAATCCGTCCAAGGTCCTTTATATTCTTTAAAACAGGATATTCTGAACCCCTTTTTAAATCATATACCATGACAGAACTGCCATTTTCTGTTTTGGATGTATAATATAACTTTCTTCCGGAGGGTGTCCACCCCTGAATCGTTGTGCCTGATGCTCTGAAACTATGCACAAGGCTTACACTTTCTACATCCCTTATTTCAGTCCAGATGGAAGTTTTTCCGGTTTCAGTATTTACCCTGCTGTAATTCAGTGCGATTAAAGCTCCGTCGGGAGAAAGTGATACCCTGCCCAGTTTGGTACCCTCCAGCAGGTGATGAATGTTCATGGCGGTAACAGGAGATACGTCTATGGCTGCCAGTGAATCTTCCGGGCAACTGACCGAGGCCTTAATCTTCCATTTGTTCTTATCCCCCTTGATATACATCGATTTCACCAATACCAGAAACTTTCCCCTGTCCAGTTTCAGGCTGGCAGACTTCTTACTCGTTGTATCTTTTTTGGAAACTGTGTAGTTGGAACCAACCTTCTTGCCGTCGAGGAAGATTTCGAACATCTGGGGACTCTCAACCTCGCAGGAATATGTATACAGTCCATCCGACTCAATATAGAATGCATTGTACGCCAGCTGATACTCCGGCTTCTCCGGTTTCAGTACAAGAAAACCCTCATCCGAGACCTCATCCAATGCCCAGGTCCTTGGTCTGTAATCATCCCATAATAATGGATCTTCGGCCTTTGGCTGTAAGTCTGCAAGGTTCATGTATTCATTCGAAAGGATAAACTTGTCCTTGAATTCGTCTCCATTTATGTTCTTGCCCTTAATAAATCCGGGGGCCGAGACTGGTATGGGACCAATAAACAACCAGTTGTCAACCTGCTGGGCGGCCGCTGAAAGGATCAGGGTACCTAAGACGAATACGGAAATAATATGACGCTTTGTTTTCATTTTATGGACTTTGAGATAAGTCCATAAAAATAGGCAAAATCCCTTCTGAAAATGACCGAAGTATTGCACAACAGATTTATTCCACCCTCAGGCTCTCGGCCGGATTTGCCGCTGCGGCTTTATAGGTCTGGTAACTTACAGTCAGAATTGCTATCAACAGTACAAATAATGAGATTCCAAAAAGTATGACAAGGTATAATCCCACATTAAACTGAACATGAAATGCAAAATTCTGCAGCCAGCCTTTTACAACGAAATAGGCAGGAAAGGACACGACTGATGCAATAGCCAGCAGACTCACCGTCTCTTTTGATAGAAGACGGACCACAACCAAAATGGAGGCACCCATGGTTTTTCGTATCCCGATTTCTTTTGTACGCTGGGATGTACTGTAAGAGATAAGTCCGAACAAACCCAGGCATGAGATAAAAATGGCAAGGATTGAGAATACACTCAATATCTGTCCCGTTCTTTTCTCAGGTTCAAATAGTTTGCCATACTCATCATCCAGCCAGCTGTATTCAAAAGGAAAATCCGTATTGAATTCGTCCCAGGTTTGTTGAACAAAATCTACTGTTGCGGGGATATTTCCTCCACCCATTCTGACCATAATATACCCTTCCCAATTTCCGGGCATAAAATGAATTGCCATGGGTTTAATATCCTCATGCATGGACTCATAATGAAAATCCTTTACAACTCCGATAATCGGGAAATACCTGGTATCTTCCGGTGTCTCACCGGGTTCAATAAAACGGGTATTCAAGGGATCCTCAAGGCCCAGAGATTTAACTGCAGCCTGATTAATAACAATGCCAAATGTATCGGTGGACATTTCCCTGCTATGAAATCTTCCCTCCTGAAGTTCCAGGTTCAGCACATCCCCGTAACCATGGCTTACATAAGTTGTCATCAGAAGGATGGTATTGCTCAGATCCATTCCTTCCAGCCAGTGGACATTGTTCCATCCACTCATGGATGGTATATGCCTGCTATTTGCAACTTCAAGAATATTAGCATTTTGTTTGAGATCCTGCTTAAAGGCATCAATCTTTTCCTTTAACGCATCGGATCGATGGATCACCAGTACATTATTTTTTTCAAATCCAAGGTCTTTGTTCTGCATGAATGACAGCTGCCGGTTTACAAAAAATGTACCCATCAGGATTACAATGGCCATGGAAAATTGCAGTACCACAAGAATACTCCTGAGAAGGCTTTTACTTGACCCGGCGTTTACCTCAGGTTTAAATACAGAAACAGGTTTGTAAGATGCAAGTACAAATGCCGGATAACTCCCTGAAAGTATCCCAACAAACACTGCAAACAGGATTAGTCCGGGTATAGTCAATGAATTCTCCAGAATATTGAAATCCAGGTCCAGGCGGATCATATTCCTGTAACCAGGCAGCAGAAGGTAGACAAGGACAATACCAATTGCCATGGCTATAAGGCTGAGAAAAACAGACTCTGTCAGAAACTGGGTGATAAGCAGGGAGCGCCTTGACCCTACCACTTTCCGGATGCCTACTTCCCTTGACCGGGTTGTCGCACGAGCCGTGGCAAGATTCATAAAGTTAATACATGCAATGATCAGGATCAGAAATGCAATGATTAAAAATATATAAACATAGAATGGATTACCATTTGGTTCAATTTCTTCCTGCAGGTTAGAATGAAGATGTATATCAAGCAGTGGCTGTGTAAAATATCCAAAGGAATTACCCGCTTCTGTAAAACCTTCCAGGGTAATGCCGATAAATTGTTCTATCATTGGACCAACATACTTAATTACCATCTCATTTAGTCCCACTGTAAATTGCTCAACATCTGCACCTTCTCTCAATACCACGTAGGTATAATAATTATGATTTAACCAGTTTGTACTGCGGCTCTCGCCAATGGTGCACATTGAGCCAAGCATCTCAAAATGAAAATGAGAATTAACCGGTACGTTTTTCATTAGCCCGGTAACTGTATAAAAATTTGTATCCTGTTCTATCCTGAGGGTCTTACCGATTGGATCCTCATTACCAAAATATTTGTTTGCATACCTCTCAGACATAACCAGGCTGCGTGGAGCTTGTAGCACAGATTTTGGGTCCCCTCTTAAAAGTTCAAAATTAAAGACATCAAAAAAAGTTGAATCAGCAAACTTGAAATTCTCCGCGGTTTCCTGGAATATCCTGTCACCGGTACGGCAAAGCCATCCGCCATATTTTGCAACCCGGGTTATATGTTCAACCTCCGGATAATCGCTTCTCAAGGCTTCCATCATAGGAGAAGCAGTAACGGCCTGGTTAAGCTCGTTACCGGGCATTTGTCCCCGGACCCCTATCCTGTAAGTTCTTTCTGCCTTCTCATGGAACTTATCGTAGGTAAGTTCGTTATTGACATAGAGAAGGATAAGGATGCTGCATGCCAGTCCGATGGCCAGTCCCAGTACATTAATAAAAGTATAACCAAAATTCCTGTAGAGGTTCCGGAAAGCTACTTTGATGATATTGCTAAACATTAGTTGATGGTTTTAGGTTACTTACATATATATGGACGCGGCAACTTATTAAAAGTTACCTGTCTGCGCAATTTAATTTGTGTGAAATACCGTATTAGACCGGTAAAATGGGTCGTAGTAAGGGTGAACAGTTTTTATCAGATCAAACAGGGAATTCGAATGAGATTCTGAGGCTTGATGAAACCTAAATGATCAAAAAACCGGTATTTTACTAAATTTACCTGGTATTAGATATAAATTACATGGATCAGGTACAAGGATTAAATTTGAGTCTTGAAGAACTTAAAAAGTTGTTTCAGGAAACCCCATCAGGAGGTAATGGATTGTTTTTCAATGACATGGAAGGGGTGCGAGCCATCCTGACACCTGCAGATAAAAAAGCTGATTTTATTATTTATGAAGATAAAACCCTTGTCTTTGTAAAATCCCAGCTTGGATACCCGGCAATTTATGAACTACGGGATTCCGGATTTGAAGCCCCGGCTGAGGCTGTATTGATGGATCTGGACGGGACCAGTATTCGAAGCGAGAATTTCTGGGTATGGATCATCGAATGCACCACTCAAAGACTGCTTGACAATCCTTCTTTTAACTTCGAAGATGAAGATCTGTCTCATGTATCCGGACATAGCGTATCGGAACACCTTGAATACTGCATCCAAAAGTATTGTCCGGATAAAACCCTTGAAGAAGCCAGGCGGATATATTTTGAGATCACTCACTATGAAATGAAGGAAATAATTGAAGGTCGTGGCAAACAGGACGCTTTCGTTCCAAGTCCCGGATTAAAAGATTTCCTCCTTACCCTTAAATCAAAAGGAGTAAAGATCGGACTTGTAACATCAGGATTATATGAAAAAGCCTGGCCTGAATTAATCAGTGCCTTCAGAACGCTGGACATGGGTGATCCCCTGGAATTTTACGATAGCATAATTACCGCAGGCCATTCCTTAAGAAAAGGGCAGGCAGGAACCCTTGGTGAACTGGCTCCCAAACCTCATCCCTGGTTGTATGCAGAAACTGCCCGGATCGGACTGGAGATGCCGGCAGATAAACTGAGCAGGGTGGTAGGAATTGAAGACTCCTCCGCAGGTGTTCTATCGATACGCCTTGCTGGGTTTACAGCCCTGGGTGTCTCAGGAGGCAATATTGAACAGAGTGGAATGAAGCCTTTATTGTCCGGCTTCCATGATTCGCTCGAGGACACTCTTCCTTTCATCCTGGGCTAAATCTGAAATAGAAGATCAGGCCTATTAATAAATGCTCTCATAAAAAATACCAGGTTGAAATCCCTCTTTCAGTGATCTCTATTTGGATGGCTTTTGATAACGCAGAATACTCTTGATAAAGGCATCTTCGTATCCCATTAGCTTGATCTCAGGCAATCTCTCAATGGCCTCCTTAATACTATCATATTCCCCATAAACATAGCGGTGGAATCCGTCCTTGCCCGGAAACATGGTAACTCCCTTTAGGGGACTGAAATAACTGACGTCAACCGGCTTTTTAAGAGCCATGATCTGAATGGTATAGCTGGCTGTTACGTCAATACCTTTTTCTGACATGCTGGTTATAAATCTCTCAAGGTCTCTCTGTTCAAGCATTCCGGCATCAGGAAAACCGGCATCAATCACATCATTGAGGTACATCATTGCATCTGTCTTACGGTTGAAATTTCCGGCAGTATATAGAAATGCAGAATCGGTTATGATAAGTGCTGTCAGCTGACCTAATACCAGATCTGGCATGGTATCAAGCATGCTCTCACTTTGGACAAGAAGTATGCTGAAGGATTGATCGGCCTTCGGTCTTAGCTTATCCGGCACAAAAACATCTTCAACCCGTATATTTTCGCTTTGAAGATTCTCAAACTTAAGGGATACATGGCGGTTGAGTTGTCGACCGTCCGGACTGTCAGTGCCGTCCTCATATTTATTTATGGCAATTGGCCTGGTTTCACCAGCTGCTGTTACATTTAGGCGGGACGATTGAATCCCATTTGCGATAAGATAGTCAGCGATGGACTGGGCCCTTTGTTCCGAAAGGCGTTGATTATAGTCATCTGCTCCGACTGCATCCGTATGCCCGGTAAGTTGAAGACGGATCCCGGGATTTTTGTGCATGACCTCAAATACCCGCTGCGCCTCAGCAATTACTGACTCATCCATGGCATCGCTGTCAAATCCGAATTGTATACTATTCAATACAAAGTATTCTTCGGGATCAGGGACTGGCCAAACTGAAGCCGTTTTATCTTCTCTGATGGGGATGCTATCAGCGGTGGACTCATCCCCAGCCAGTGAACCATCACCCGGAAATGTATCTGTAGTTTTAAGGGTCAGGGGATCTATTCGTTCATCCTGATCCTGCCGGATAGCTGCAATCTTGGTTTCTTCCTCTATTATTCTGACTATGTAAATGCTTCTTGTAGGATTAATTTCCTCAATAATGGAGGAATAGTAGGCTCCCTGACCACTCTTGCGCGGATAATAAAAAAGGTCATCATCTGCTGTGCTTAATGGATAACCAAGGTTTCCCGGGAATGACCAACCATCATCAAATGCATCATTATCATCCTTACCATTTGCACCCCTGTCAGGAGAAATTCCGGTTGGAGGAATTTTGTCGGCAACAAAAAAGTCAAACCCTCCCATGGTGGCATGTCCTTGTGAGCTGAAATACAGCTTTTTCCCTCCCCCTGCAAGAAAAGGTGTTTCCTCACTGTAATGAGAGTTTATCTTCGGACCCAGGTTCCTGGGTTTCCCCCAGTCTCCTTCACGGGTTGTTTCCGAGACCCAAATATCCAATGCCCCTTGTCCCCCGGGCCTGTCACTTGTGAAATACAGGAACTTACCATTAAATGAAATACAGGCATGTGTTTCAGAATAGAGAGAATTTATATGATTATTAAGAGGGATCATTTTTGTAAACCTGTCCCCTTTTCTGTAACTGATATAGATATTAGAGTTGTATCCATCCTTTTTCACTATGTATAACTCATTTCCATTCGCTGAAAGTGATGTGGGGTAACAATCTCCCTCCGAACCGATCTCTTCATTGATCACCCACGGATCTGTCCATCCGATCCCGGGAATCCTTCTTGTCAGCATAATCGCCCTGTAAAAGGGACGATCTGTCATGTAAATCAGGGTTGAATCATCAAAAGAAACTACCGGATTATAATTATCCGGAAATTTGTTGATCTCCTCGCCAAGCCTCAGGAATTGTACGTCAATCGGTCTTTTGACCATGCTTTTGCCCAGCTCACATGATTTTATCTGGTTGTTTACGTATTCAATGTCAGCAAAATATCTCTTAATCATTATTCCTCTGTAAAGTTCATATTGCTCTATTGCCTTATCAAATTCCTCTTCAATGTGATAGGCACGACCAAGGGCAAAAAGAGCCTCACGGGGTGCGGACCGTTCCTTATAAGATCCTTCCCTGTAACCGGGAGACATATCCTCCGCTGCCCTCTCCAGGTGGGAAACAGACTTATCCTTCTCTCCGTAGATACTCAGGTAGCAGGCACCGAGCAGGAAATGAAGGTTGGCATTTTCAGGGTCTATCTTAAGAAGTTCCTCATAAAGATGAGCAGCTTCACGATACTTTTCGGTCATGAAAAAGAATTCTGCCTCGACAAAGGTTTTCTTAAACATGGCTTTATCCTGGGATAAAACCTCCGGCAAAAAAAAGAATAGTAGAAGGCATATGTAAACAACCTGTCTCATAGGTAGATGGCTTATGAGTTTGCTCCAAATATAGAAAAATTGAAAAACACCCCCGACAAAAGTTATTCACCGCCTGAAGTGGTTGTTCACTCAAACAGAGGGATAGGTTTATTCCCAAAATTTGTTATATTGCAGATAAGAGCTTGGAATAACCAAATGTAGCCAATCAATCGTGCTAAGCCATTTGTGCTCTCGCATCGGTCAAATGAATTTCAAAACAAGGATCTTGTGAAAAAGAAATACGAACTTGAATATCCAATTAACTCCTCCCCTAAGATATTATTCAATCGGTTAAGCACACCCGGCGGTCTTGCTGAATGGTTTGCCGACGATGTGAATCTCCGGGGATCGGTTTTTTCATTCATATGGGAACAGACCGAACAACTGGCCGAGGTTATTCAACGTAAGGATAATAAGTACATCCGGTTTCACTGGATTAGTGATGATGATGAATGCACCTATTTCGAGTTCCGTCTTAATCAGGACGAACTTACCGGGGATGTTTCCCTTATAATAACCGATTTTGCGGACGAGGATGAGAAAGATGACGCAATAGACCTCTGGGATACACAGATCGCCGAATTAAAACATGTGATCGGTCTCTGAAATATCTTACCTTTATTCCCGTTTTTTAGAAAAGAGTTTTACGGATGCATCTAAAGGTAAAGCGCCTACATATCCTTTTGCTGAGATCTTTCGCAGGTCCCTTTGCAATGACCTTCATGATAGTGATCTTCATCATGGTCATGCAGTTCTTGTTCAAGTACATAGATGAACTGGTTGGAAAGGGACTGGAATTCCTCATCATATCTGAGTTTGTTATATACCTGACCGCATCCATGGTACCTATGGCACTTCCACTGGCTATACTCATGGCTGCCCTTATGACATTCGGGGATCTTGGGGAATTCTATGAACTCACCGCAATGAAATCCTCAGGAATTTCCCTTATCAGGATCATGATGCCCCTTATAATTCTGATTGTATTTATGAGCTTTGGGGCTTTTGCATTCTCTAATTATGTTCTGCCTGTGGCAAACCTGAAAATGAGATCCCTTCTTTATGACATCCAGCGAAAACGGCCAGCATTTAATATTGCCGAAGGAATATTTTACAATGGAATAGAAGGATTCAGCATGCGAATTGATACCAAAGACCCAACAACCAATATGATGTACGGGATTCGCATATATGATCACACCGACCGCAAGGGTAATAATATGGTAACGATTGCAGATTCAGGATTTATGAAAGTTTCTTCGGATGACACATACCTGGTATTCACAATGTATAGCGGGCGCTCTTACAACGAAATTGAATCCGATCGCAAGAACAAACAAGATTTTACCTTTCCCCACAGAAGAGATCTTTTCCAGGAACAGGAGATCCTGATTGAGCTTACCGGCTTTGGACTGGACAGAACCGATGAATCCCTGTTCAAAAGTCATAATTCCATGATGAGCCTTGGGATGCTCGAGCATTATGAAGACTCTTTCAAAACAGAGATTGATAAGGTTTATAAAGGACTCAATGCATCTCTCACCTCAAGAACTTATTACAATTACCGACGTGTTATCTCGCCCCCGAATCGGACAGAAGAAAAGGCAGATGAGTTTACACTGTTCCGCCTGAATGTTGACAGTCTCTTTAACGAACTTGCCCAGCGTGAAAAGGAACAAAGGATAACATCCGCCACTGCCCAGGCCCGCGCCTCAATGAATTTCATTTCTACATCGGAGAGCAATTCCAGTTCAAAGGTTGCCCGTCTGCGAAGATACCAGATTGAGATTCACAGGAAATTCACTCTCTCATTTGCCTGTCTGATTTTCTTCTTTATCGGGGCCCCGCTTGGTGCGATTATTCGGAAAGGGGGACTCGGTATGCCGACCGTAATTTCTGTCCTTTTCTTCTTAATCTGGTACATCATTTCCATGACCGGTGAACAGTTTGCACGTGACAGCGCTCTCAATCCGCTGTTTGGCATGTGGCTCTCCTCAGCCATACTTCTTCCCATTGGCATCTGGCTTACCTATAAGTCCATGACTGATTCCTCCCTTATGAATATGGAAACCTACAGCTCTTTTTTCCGCAGGATACGAAGAAGGATCCGCTATATGCGAATTAAGCTGGGGATATTAAAATGAAAATTCTTATCCTGAGTACAAAAATGCCCTGGCCCCCAAAAGACGGAGGTGCAATTGCCACATTAAATCTTGCTGTGGGACTTGCGAGGAATGGTGCCAGTGTAACCCTTCTCACCATGAATACCGGGAAACATTATTTCCCGCCGGAAGATATCCCTGAGGAAATAAATGACTTGCTGAAAATACATTCTGTAATCGTTGATACCAGGATCAGACCGTTCAGCCTTTTACTGAATTTCCTGTTTTCGTCCTATCCATATAATGCCGGCAGGTTTATCTCCAGGGCTTTTAAACTTGAACTCGAAAAATGCCTGGCTGAAACAAATTATGATATCGTACAGATTGAAGGTCCCTATCTGGGCTATTACAAACAATTCATAGGTGATGGTCCCCTGCTCTCCATGCGTGCCCATAATGTTGAACACCGCATATGGAGGCTGAGATCCGGAGAGGAAAAAAACCCTCTCAAAAAAATATACTTCCAGTCTCTTGCAAGGAGAATCCAAAAACTCGAAAAATCCCTTCTCAGCAACATTGACATACTGGTACCAATCTCGAGTGCGGATGCTGACGAATTCACAAGCATGCACCGGGACCTGCCCCTTCATATTTGTCCCACAGGCATGGAGCTGGATAAATATTCAACAGATAATGAGAATAAACCACCAATTCCACAAAAAGAAACCGATCTTCGAATTTTTTACATTGGTGCCCTTGACTGGGCCCCAAACCGGGAGGGACTGGATTGGTTTTTCAAGAGTGTCTGGCCATCGATTCTTAATCAATGGCCATGGATGGTAATACATGTTGCAGGCCGTAACTCTGGATCCTATTTCAAGGATAAACCTCCCCCAAATGTGTATCAGGAGGGTGAAGTTGAAGATGCCATCTCATTCTACAGGGAGAATAACATCATGGTCGTACCACTTCTGTCCGGCAGTGGCATACGAATCAAGATCATTGAAGCCATGGCCCTGAAAAAAGTAGTGATCTGCTCCTCCATTGCGGCATCAGGCCTTGGTGTTACCCATGGTAAACATCTTTTCATCGCAGAATCTGCAGATGATTACCTCAAAATCCTGGGAGCTCTTCTGCAGGATCCCCTGCTGGTGAAGGAAACAGGACATAATGCCCGCCGTTTCATTTTGGAAAATTTTGATAACTTTGATATCTCCAAAAAATTGATCTCCTTCTATAAAGCACAGCTTACATGATCTTGGCAATTATTTTCTGGGTGTCTGTTTTTGCCATTCTGCAATCATATCTGTTTTATCCATTGATTATCAAGATACTGGCCAGAAGTAAAAAGGATAATTCAGAGGTATTCAGCATGAGTACCAATCTGCCTTTTGTATCAATTATCCTGGCAGCCTACAATGAAGAAAAGGTAATCTCCGAAAAGCTGCGCACCGTCTTCAATTCATCCTACCCTGAAGATAAAATAGAACTACTTGTCGGATCCGACGGTTCTACGGATAAAACTAACGAGATTCTTCGCGTAAATTCAAATGAGATCGAAGCCCTCAGGTTTTTTGAGTTTAGCAATAGAAGGGGCAAACCGGCGGTTATAAATGATCTCAGGGAGGAAGCCATGGGTGAGATCCTGATATTCACAGACGCCCAGGCAATGTTCACTAAAGAAACAATCTTCGAACTCGTCAAACATTTCAAAAACAAAAAAATCGGTCTGGTTGGGGCCAACATCCAGAATGTGAGAGTTGATAAAAGCGGGATCTCTCACCAGGAATGGACCTTCATGTCAAGGGAAATCAAGACCAAACATAATGAGGGAAAGATATGGGGAAGTATGATTGGTGCTTATGGGGCCTGTTACGCTATTCGAAATGAATTGTATAAATATGTTCCGGAGGGTTACTCTGTCGATGATTTTTACATAACAATGAAGGTGCTCGAAGCCAAAAAGGATTGTATACTTGAAATGGAGGCGATTTGCCTTGAGAATGTACCCAACCGTCTTTCAGAGGAATTCCGGAGAAAAATTCGCATCTCAGCAGGCAATTTTCAGAATCTGAGAACCTTTTTTTCCTTGTTATGGCCACCCGATACCGGCCTTGCTTTCAGCTTCTTTTCACATAAAGTCATTCGATGGTTTGGCCCTTTCTTCTTATTGCTGGTAATGGCTTCCAATATCATTTTATCAACTACAAGTCAGTTTTACAAGGCTCTTCTGATATTCCATGCAGTGTTGCTTGTCAGTCCAATTATTGACTTTTTATTAAGGAAAATAGGCGTACATATTGTATTTTTGCGGTTCATTACACATTTCTACAGTATGAACCTTGCCCTGCTGGCAGGATTTATAAAATTTTTGAGAGGAAGGGAAACGAATGTCTGGCATCCAACAGAGAGAACAGAAGACTGATCTTGGCGTATTCGGTACAATTGACGAAGCCATTGATGAAATCAGGAAGGGAAATACGATTATTGTGGTTGATGATGAGGATAGGGAGAATGAGGGAGACTTTGTTGCTGCCGCTGAACTTATAACTACTGAAACAGTCAATTTTATGGCCACGCATGGACGTGGACTCATCTGTACCGCAATCCCAGAAGAAAGATGCGATGAGCTCGAACTTGATATGATGGCCGGTAAAAACACAAGCTTTCACGAGACTGCTTTCACAATATCCGTAGACCTTAGAGGACATGGGACCACTACCGGAATTTCAGCCGGAGACCGCGCCAAAACTATAAGGGCCCTCGTTGATGGGGTTACACGGCCCGGAGATCTGGCAAGACCGGGACATATTTTTCCGCTGAAAGCAAAATCCAAAGGTGTTCTCAGAAGGTCAGGTCATACAGAAGCAACAGTTGATCTGACCCGAATGGCCGGTTTACAAGCCGGAGGAGCTCTTGTGGAAATTATGAACGAGGACGGGTCAATGGCAAGGCTGCCAGAGCTATTTGACATTGCCAAACGATTCAATCTGAAGCTCGTTACCATTAAAGACCTTATCTCATATCGACTCCGGACTGAAAGTATTGTAAAGAAGGGAGTGGATGTGAATCTTCCTACACCCTTCGGTAATTTCAAACTAATCCCGTTTATTCAAAAATCCAACGGACTGGAACATATTGCCCTTGTGAAAGGTGAGTGGACACGTGATGAGGCAGTGCTCACCAGGGTGCACTCATCCTGTATAACCGGTGATATTTTCGGATCCTATCGTTGTGATTGTGGAGCCCAGCTTCACAAATCCATGGAGATAATAGAAAAAGAAGGAAAAGGTGTTATAATCTATCTGAACCAGGAAGGAAGAGGGATCGGACTCTTCAACAAGATACGCGCATACAAACTGCAGGAACAGGGAAAGGATACCGTTGACGCAAACCTCGATCTGGGTTTCTCGGAAGATGAAAGAGATTACGGTGTTGGAGCAAATATACTTGTTGAACTGGGACTCGGAAAGCTCAGGCTGATTACCAACAACCCTGTAAAAAGAGCAGGTCTGGAAGGATACGGGCTCACAATTGTAGAAAATTTACCACTGATCATTGAGCCGAACAAGCACAATGCCTTCTACCTTAAAACCAAACAGGATAGAATGGGCCATTTCCTGGATCTCGCAAAATACGAACCTGACGAATGAGAATACTTTTCATGGGAACACCGGAGATTGCAGTCTCCAGCCTTTCTGCCCTGATTGATGATGGACAGACCATCGTTGGTGTGGTTACGGCACCCGATAAACCTGCCGGCCGTGGAAGAAAGGTGAAATCATCTGCGGTAAAGGATTTTGCACTCGAAAATAGTCTTAATATCCTGCAGCCAGAAAAACTCAAATCAGTCGATTTTCTTGAGGCACTGAATAAACTTGAACCTGAACTTATAGCTGTTGTAGCTTTCAGGATGCTCCCTGAAGAAGTATGGGGAATGCCTCCGAAAGGCAGCATTAACCTGCACGCCTCCTTTCTTCCACAGTATCGTGGTGCCGCTCCGATAAACCGGGCCATAATGAACGGTGAAAAAGAAACAGGGGTCAGTACTTTCTTCATTGAAAAAGATATAGATACCGGCAAGGTTATCATGCAGGAACCTGTACCCATAGATCCTGATGATAATGCAGGAATCTTGCATGACAGGATCATGAAAAAGGGGGCTGAACTCCTGGTACGGACTGTCCGGGCTATAGAGACCGGGGATACAAAGGAAATTGCCCAGTCAAAACTTCTCAATCCGGAGGAAAAATTAAAATCCGCTCCAAAAATCCATAAGGAGGATTGCAAAATCAACTGGAACCAGAATGTTCAGTGTGTATATGACCATGTCAGGGGACTCTCACCCTACCCGACTGCGTGGACCACCATTGTCACCCCGGAAGGCAAGGAACTCATGCTAAAGGTATATGCTTCTGAAAAAAAGGACAGGGATAGTGTGTTTCCCCCCGGAACCCTTCTGAGCGACGGAAGAAACAGGCTCGAAGTAGTCTGCAGATCTGGCATTCTCAACCTGAAAGATGTTCAGGTCGAAGGAAAAAAGAGAATGGAAATAGACGAATTCTGCCGCGGATTCAAGGACCTGTCCACCTGCACAATAGTCTAAATCAGAACCAGATCATCCAATCTCACTGACCGTATCATCCAATCAGAACCAGATCATCCAATCAGAACCAGATCATCCAATCTCGCTGACCGTATCATCCAATCCCGCTTGTATCGGGAACCTCATCTGTCTCCTCCGGGAACATCGAATCATCCTGCTCTACCGATTCCTTTTTCTTGCGCAGGTGAATAACATCACCAGGATATGGCTTCTCCCCGGGCTCCATTAGGTTTTTCTGCAATAATTTTTTCAGCTTTATTCCATACATCTGGGAGATCTCATACATTGTCTCCCCTTCCTCAACTGTATGGAACCTGAATTCAACAGATGCCTTGCCCCGCTTGGGCTGCAGATAAATAACTCCTCCCTTGACAAGCTTCGAATCCCTCTCGATCTCATTGTATTTCGCAAGTTCAAAAGGCATCAGATCCAGCTCTTTGTTAAGACTCTGATAGGTATCAGCCTCCCTGACAATGATATAATTTATACGGTTCCGTACCAGGATTCTTCTGCCTACTTCCACCTCGAAATCATCAACATCACCAAGCGTCGGATCGTCAATATCAGCCAGTCCTGGCTCAGAAGGATCCTTATCCTTAGGCCGCCTCTTACCACTGTCATACCGGTCCAGTTCATTCTCCTCAATTATCCTGATCAGAAGATTCGCATACTTGGGAGCCGTGGCATACCCTGCCTTCTTTAATCCCTTCGCCCATCCACGGTAATCCGTCTGGTCGAGCTCGAAAAGGAAGCTGTACCGGGGACTACCCATCAGGAAATCCGTGTGATCCACATACGATTCCCTGGCAGATTTATATTTTCGAAAACATTCGTTTTTTGCATCATCATCGTGTATTATCTTCTTGCCCTTCCATCCATGGCACTTTATCCCGAAATGGTTATTTCCCCGGGTCGACAATGTAGAATTTCCGTTATCCGACTCCAGAACTCCCTGTGCAAGGGTAATACTTGCCGGTATCCCACTTCGTTTCATCTCATCCACCGCCCAGTCACTGTACCTGTCTACATATTCCTCCCTCGTCCACTTCTGCGCCTGTGAAGCAATGACATTCATCAGGAGCAACAACATCAGTATCAGACCTTTATCATACAATCGCATGGCATGAGAATTTGAGTCTAAAATAATATTTATGATTTCACCCTTTCGGGGGAAAGCCTTGGACTTATCAACAAGATTCGTATTTTTGATAAACCCCAATGGGATTAAACGTGGAAATCCGCATAAATATTGAAGAAGCAGCGAGACCGGAAGATCTTTCTGCAAAGGAGCAGCAGGTTATTTCCGCAGCTAAAAATGCTGCCGCCCGCGCCTATGCACCCTATTCTAAATTCCACGTAGGAGCCGCCCTGCTGCTCACCTCCGGGGAACTGGTCACCGGAAACAACCAGGAAAATGCAGCTTATCCCGATGGACTATGTGCAGAGCGGGTTGCCATGTTCGCCGCCAATGCCAACCACCCTGACTCAGGTATCCAATTGCTGGCCGTCACAGCTATGATGAACGACGAATTCCTGGAGGAACCTGTCTACCCCTGTGGATCCTGCCGGCAGTCCCTGCTCGAATCAGAAAACCGCTTCCAGCAACCCATTCGCATCCTTATGTACGGGAAAAACCGCATCCAGATCGTCAATTCGGTCAAAGACCTCCTCCCCCTCTCCTTCGACGCCTCATTCCTGAAATAAACCATTTTATCCAAGTGCTTCATTAAATTTTGCATAATGCCAGAGGGATTGCTATTTAAGGAACCTTCTTTCTGTGGTTATTCTGCCACAGAAAGCCGAGACGAATTAGCAATGTCTTGGCAATGCCTCGGCAATCCATAATTATAAATCATGATGAAGGGTTTAGTATCAGGTCTGCTCAGAGGTGAGGGCCTGCCAGAGCGGATCATCCGGAACCGGTGCTTTGATGATAACAGGATCTTTTCTGACCGGGTGTATAAACTCCAGTGATCGGGCATGCAGGCTTATGCTCCCATCTTTATTGGAACGGGGATAACCATATTTCAGATCACCCTTTATTTGTGATCCTATTTTTGCCAGCTGGCAGCGGATCTGGTGATGCCTTCCGGTATGCAGGTGAACCTGAAGAAGAAAATAATTGTCAGAACGGGCAATGAGCCTGTAATCCAGGATGGCCTCCTTGGTGCCTTTTTGCTTTTTGGAATAAGCATACGACTTGTTCTGAGATTCCTTCTTTACCAGGTGATGCTTCAAGGTCGCTTCTTCCGGTAAAGGCATTTCCTTTACAATGCACCAATAAGTCTTCTGAATCTCCCGGTCCCTGAACAGGTTGTTCATTCGGGCCAGGGCTTTGCCGGTCCTTGCAAACACAACAACTCCACTTGCCGGACGGTCTATCCGGTGTACAACCCCAAGGAATACCTCCCCTGGTTTATTATACTTTTTCTTAATGTACTGCTTCAGTTGAAGATCCAGAGATATATCACCGGTACTGTCACCCTGCACCAGGTCCCCTGCCCGCTTATTAACTGCAATCAGGTGATTGTCTTCGAATAATATATCCAGTTTTTTACTCATCTGATTTCAGACGATATGCATGCTTCAAGTCCGGGTCCATGTTTAATATTGTTCCTTTTCGTTGGGGAAGTCAAGGGAGCGCACGTCCTCAATATAGGTCTCGACAGCGCCTTTGATCTCAGCGTGAAGGTTGTGATAACGGCGGAGGAACCTGGGACTAAACTCCTGTGTTATACCCAGCATGTCGTGAAGGACCAATACCTGTCCATCCACATGAGGACCCGCCCCAATTCCTATGGTCGGGATTTTAATTTCTTTTGAAACCGTTTTGCCCAGAGAAGCAGGGATCTTCTCCAGAACAATCCCGAAACAACCGGAATCCTCAAGAATATGAGCGTCTTCAACTAATTTTTTTGCCTCCCCTTCTTCCCTTGCCCTGACTACATAGGTTCCAAATTTATGGATAGACTGAGGTGTGAGACCCAGGTGACCCATTACGGGTATCCCTGCGGAAAGAATCCTGACAACAGATTCCTGTATCTCTCTTCCTCCTTCCATTTTTACAGCATGTGACCCTGTTTCCTTCATTATGCGGATTGATGAAGCAAGTGCCTCCCGGGAGTTACCCTGGTATGTTCCGAATGGCAGATCACAGACTATCAGCGCCCTGTTTACTGCACGAACAACTGCAGCAGCATGGTTGATCATCTGATCAAGGGTTATGGGAAGTGTGGTTTCATGACCGGCCATGACATTGGAGGCTGAGTCGCCAACCAGGATAATATCAATGCCCGCCTCATCGATGATTCTCGCCATCGAATAATCATATGCAGTGAGCATTGCAATCTTTTCACCTTTTAACTTCATCTCGTGAAGTACATGCGTGGTGACACGTCTGACAATTTCATGTAGGGCCATAATACAGATTTTCTGAGCGTACAAAGTTTATAATTAATACTGAGAACACCCGCGATTCGGAAGGTTTTTTCATATCAGACCGGTCTGACTTTTTGTCACATCCCTGGTAATACTGACTATCCGGACCTGAATCAAATGCCAATATTTCACTTTCTCACTGATTGGCACAATGCTTGACCTGAGATATGGAAATCGAGATAATAATTATAAATAAGATATAAAAATGAGTAAAATAATTGGAATTGACTTAGGAACCACCAACTCATGTGTCGCCGTTATGGAGGGCAACGAGCCGATTGTGATTCCCAACTCAGAGGGAAAGCGTACAACCCCTTCAATGGTCGCATTTGTTGAGAACGGTGAACGAAAGGTCGGAGATCCTGCCAAAAGACAGGCAATTACTAATCCTGTCAAAACAATATCCTCCATCAAGCGGTTTATGGGTGAAACCTTTGACAAAGTGCAGAAAGAAGTAAAGCGGGTACCTTATAAAGTTGTTAAAGGAGAAAACAATACACCAAGGGTACAGATTGATGACCGGAAGTATACTCCACAGGAAATTTCTGCCATGATTCTGCAGAAAATGAAGAAAACAGCTGAAGATTATCTCGGGCACGAGGTTTCAGATGCGGTTGTTACCGTTCCAGCCTACTTCAGTGATTCGCAGCGCCAGGCCACGAAAGAAGCCGGTGAAATTGCGGGACTGAACGTAAAGCGTATAATTAATGAACCAACTGCAGCAGCCCTGGCCTATGGACTTGATAAAAAGGACAGGGACATTAAAGTGGCTGTTTTCGACCTTGGAGGTGGAACCTTTGATATCTCCATTCTCGAACTGGGTGATGGCGTATTTGAAGTAAAGTCAACCAACGGCGATACCCACCTTGGAGGTGATGATTTCGACCAGGTTATTATTGACTGGCTTGCAGATGAGTTCAAAAAAGATGAAAACATTGACCTTCGTAAGGATCCCATGGCACTTCAAAGACTAAAGGAAGCTGCTGAAAAAGCAAAAATTGAACTCTCCAGCTCCTCAAGTACGGAAATCAACCTTCCTTATATTATGCCGGTCGACGGGATACCCAAGCACCTGGTAAAATCACTCAGTAAAGCAAAATTTGAGAGCCTGGCGGATGAGCTTATTCAGGCGACTGTTGAGCCCTGTAAAAAAGCTCTCAAAGATGCAGGAATGAAGCCTTCCGAAGTTGACGAGGTAATCCTCGTTGGAGGATCAACCCGTATCCCTGCAATTCAGGAAACGGTAAAGAAAATTTTTGGCAAAGACCCCTCAAAGGGAGTTAATCCCGATGAAGTGGTTGCTGTTGGTGCTGCAATCCAGGGAGGAGTGCTTACAGGTGAGGTAAAGGACGTGCTCCTGCTCGACATTACCCCGCTTTCACTTGGTATCGAAACAATGGGAAGCGTGATGACACGTCTTATTGACGCCAACACCACCATTCCTACAAAAAAAGCCGAGACTTTTACAACGGCTGCGGATAACCAGCCTTCCGTCGAGATTCATGTTCTCCAGGGAGAGAGGCCAATGGCCCAGGGAAACAAGACCATAGGTCGTTTCCATCTTGACGGTATCCCGCCTTCCCAAAGAGGAATCCCTCAGGTTGAAGTCACTTTCGACATCGATGCAAACGGAATCCTTAATGTATCTGCAAAAGATAAGGGTACGGGCAAAGAACAAAGCATACGTATCGAAGCTTCAACGGGCCTGACGGATGAGGAGATCGAAAAAATGAAGAAAGAGGCACAGGAAAACGAAGCCACAGATAAGGAAGCCAGGGAAAAGGTAGATAAGATGAATGCTGCAGATGCTTTGATTTTCCAGTCTGAGAAGCAATTGAAGGAATTCGGCGATAAACTGCCCGCAGAGAAGAAGGAGCCCATTGAAAAGGCACTTGAAACCCTTAAAGAGGCTCATAAAACCCAGGATCTGGAAGCTGTTGAAAAGGCTACTGAAGAACTGAACACTTTATGGAAGGCTGCCTCTGAAGAACTATATAAGGCAAGCCAGGAACAGGGCGGAGGTCCCACTGCCGATGCTGCTGGTGACCCGGGACAGGATGCCGGTGATGGAAAAGATGACCAGGAAGTCACAGATGTAGATTTCGAGGAAGTCAAATAAGCTGAGACCGTGCGTAACGGGACTCCTTCAAAGAAGTTCCCTGCTACCGGAATTGATAATATAAAGGCTGTTTCTGAGTAATCAGAGGCGGCCTTTCATTTTTGGTACGGTCCAAGTCAGGCACAGAATTTGATTAAATCAAATAATTAAAAATTATTCATCATATTTTTTCGTTTTACGAGAAACAACATAGTTTTACATTAAACTAATAAATTATGCCTTCGAGCTTCCGGAATATCTTTGCGCTCTCAGTATTTGTCCTTTTAACAATCAACGGATTCAGTTCCGCATTTTCAGATACCCTCTGGAACCAGACAGATGAAAACGGATGGAAACAGGGATGGTGGGAAAAAGATTATCCGAATGGCAAACCCCTGTATAAGGGTTATTTCCTGGATAACAAACCGCTTGGAAAAATGCTTAGGTTCTACGACGATGGAAATCTCCGGGCAGAACTCATTTATATTGAAAAATCCGAAATAACATATGCATCCCTGTATTTCAAAAATGCACAGAAAGGTGCGGAGGGAAAGTATAACAAACAAATGAGGGACAGCATCTGGAATTTCTATTCTTACTATACCGGAAACCTCTCCTACAGAGAATCCTATGTCATGGGATTAAAAGTCGGCCCTGCTATTAAATATTATTCCGCAGGAGGAAAAGCCGAAGTTATATTCTGGAAAGATGATCTGAAAAATGGGCAGTGGGAACAATACTACGATGACTCAACCCTCCGTCTGAGCTCCCATCATGTTATGGATAAAATTCACGGGCCATACAAGGTTTACAACCGCAATAACATTCTTATGCTTGAAGGCAACTATTTAAATGGCAGCCAGGACGGGGAGTGGAAGTTTTATGACGAGGAAGGAAATTTACAGCGCAGCCTGAGCTATAAGGAGGGTGAAATTCTGGATAAGGAAGAGATGGAGAAATGGGTAAAAGAGTTTGTGGACGAAATAGAAAAAAACAATGGAAAGATCCCGGAACCGGATTTTGATAATTTTTTTGAACGCAAACCCTGATGTCTATTAATTTACTGAATATGAGAGGGTTGTTTACATGTTTACTTCTGCTTGCAGGATTGGAAGCCATGCCGCAGGAAACATTTTACAAATTCTGGGTTCAGCTTACGGATAAGGATCACAATGAATATTCGATAGACCGGCCGGAAGAATTCCTCTCACAGAGATCACTTGACCGTCGCACCCGTCAGGAAATCCAAATATCGGAGCAGGATCTTCCGGTCAGTGATGCTTACCTGGACAGCCTGGGGGAATATCCGCTGAAGATCCTTTATTCCAGCAAATGGTTGAATGCGGCAGTGGTTCGGACGACGGACTCCAGCCTGGCCAATGCAATATCGGATCTGTCTTTTGTTTCAGATGTGGAATATCTCTATCGCTCGAACCTGACCAAAAAGAGCTCAATGAATAAATGGGATGCCATTGCCGAAGGTGAGGTCCTGCCTTCGGATCATCAGGTTGAGATGCTTCAGGGCCATGTACTGCATGAACAGGGATATAAAGGCGAGGGAATGCTTATTGCCGTTCTGGACGGCGGATTTGCCAATGCAGATACCATTTCCGGCTTCGATTCCCTCTTTATGACAGGCAGGATTCTTGGGACAAGAAGTTATGTCGAGCCCGATTCAAATTTTTTCTTTGGAGGTAACGGCTCCCACGGTACAAATGTCCTGTCAACCATGGGAGGTGATGTACCCGGACAATTCAGAGGCTCTGCCCCCAAAGCCAGCTATTACCTTATGCAGACAGAAGATACATGGACTGAGTTCCGAATTGAAGAGGCCAACTGGCTTGCAGGAGCCGAACTGGCAGATTCCCTGGGTGCTGATGTTATTAACACTTCCCTTGGGTATTCTGTCGGTTTTTCAGATGAACTCCATAATTATACCTATTCCGAAATGGATGGAAAAACCACGCTGGTCACCCGGGCCGCCCAGATGGCAGCTACAAAGGGGATAGCTGTAGTAACCAGTGCAGGGAATTCAGGCAGGCCCGAAAATCCCTGGGTTTATATTACGGCTCCCTCCGACGGTGACAGTGTACTTGCAATAGGGGCAGTAGATGCGTTTGGATACAGGGCAGTTTTCAGTAGCAGGGGACCCAGTGCCGATGGGCGTATCAAGCCCGATGTAATGGCCCAGGGCGTTCAAACATGGTTGATTCGCTCAAGCGGTCTGGTCAGCCAGGGAAATGGTACATCCTTTTCTTCACCAGTTACAGCGGGACTTGTAGCATGCCTCTGGCAGAAGAACAGGGATATCAGCAATTATCAATTGATCGAGTCTATCCGTTCCAGCGGATCCCTGAATCCTTATCCGGACAGCCTGTATGGCTATGGGATTCCAAATTTTTCCCTTGCGAATGACATTATTACCGGTAACGAATTGATCGTGTTTTCATCTCCTACCCTTACGATCTTCCCCAATCCTGCCTTGGACCATATTACCATTTCTGCGAATCAGTACCCCCCCGGGGTATCTACCTATGAAATATACGATATCCGGGGAAGAAGAATAACTGGTGGAAAAATTGTCACTTTCCCAAAAAAAAATACACCAATACCCATTCAATTCCTTTCCGAAGGAAGCTATGTAATTGTTGTTTCATCTGCAGGAAGGGTAGCTAGGGGTATGTTTATTAAGCTCTGATGACTGGCAAAACCGGTGAAATAAGTAAACTCTCCGAACTTCAGGATGAGATTCGAAATGTCCTGCAGGGCAATTTTAAAAAACCGCGCTGGATAGTCGCTGAAATCAGTGATATCAAAGAGAATTATAGCGGACATTGCTATCTTGAACTGGTAGAAAAGGATGAGGACTCAGACAGTCTTCTAGCCAAGGCGAGGGCAACAATATGGTCATCCGCCTACCGGATGCTGAAACCCTATTTTGAGACCACAACGGGATACGAACTGCATGCAGGAATTAAAATAATGGTTGCGGCCTCGGTAGAGTACCACCCTGTATACGGTATAAGCCTTAATATCAAGGATATAGATCCCAGCTATACTCTGGGTGATGTGGAGAGAAAAAGACAGGAGATCATCAGCAGGCTCGAAAAAGAAGGGGTTCTGAATATGAACAGGGAGACTATACTCCCTGAAGTTCCTCAAAGAATCGCAGTCATCTCTTCAAAAACTGCAGCCGGCTATGAGGATTTCCTTGAACAACTCCTGAACAACCCCTATGGATATAAGTTTTATACAAAATTATATCCTGCTGCCATGCAGGGAGAAAATGCAGAAAGCAGTATTATGGGTTGCTTAGAAAAGATCTTTGAACAAGAGAGCTTTTTCGACCTGGTGGTTATCATTCGCGGAGGAGGTTCAAAATCCGATCTGGCCTGCTTTGACAGCTATGACCTGGCATTTCATATATCACAATTTCCAATTCCCGTCCTTACAGGTATTGGTCATGAACAGGACGATACAATAACCGACCTGGTCGCCCATACAAAATTAAAAACCCCGACTGCAGTAGCAGGATTCCTCATAGACATACTTGCTGATTTTGAGGCTGCCCTGAATGAATACAGTGAGATGCTTGTTAAAGGAAGCCAGACTATAATTCATGAGAAAAAATTGCAGCTGCAACTATTCCAGCAAAGGATTGGTTCCGGATCGCGGGCATTTATGGCAGATAAAACCGAGGATTTACTCAGGGTAACCGGAAGAGGCAGGCATATTATTCAGAAAACAATCGGAGATCACAGAATCCGGATTCTGCGTCTGGGTGAACAGCTTAAAAACAGTTCAAGGAACCTGCCTGACAGGAAAAAGGTGGAATTACTGCATGCTTACGGGAGGTTAAAGCAACATGTATCTCTATTCCTGGAACATGAGAAAAAAAGACTGGTCCACCATGCCAAACTAAAGTCCTATGCAGAACCGGAACAGATACTGAAACTTGGATTTTCTGTTTCAAGATATAAGGGAAAGGCTTTGAAAGATATCGCAGGATTGAAGATGGGAGAAATTATTGAGACCGAATTGAATACCGGAAAAATCAGGAGCGAAATAACAGACCTCGAAAAAAAACTTTACATTCGTAAGACAAAGGAAGAAACCAGCTGATATATGCTTCGCATTATTTTTTCATTATTTCTGCTTTTACTGATGCTGCCGCGTCCCGTATTCTCTCAGGTGCGCGCCCGGATTGACAGTCTGGAGAGACTAATGGAGGAAGCAACTCCCGAAGAACATGTACTCATCTTCTGCCAGATATCTGAGGCCTACTGGCAGCAATCTTTCGATACAAGCCTGTTGATGGCAATCCATGCAAATAATCTTGCACAGGAATTGGAAATTCCTTCGCTAAAAGCCAACTCCCTTTATATGATTGGCAACGCCTATTATCTTCTGGGTGATTATCCAAACAGCATGGACTATTATATCCAGGCTCTGGAATTGCGTGAAGAGCTTGGAGACAGCAACAGTATTGCAAGTTCATATAATAATATCGGGGCTGTATTCCTGCATATGGATGATGAAAAATCGGCCCTTGAGTATTTTAAGAAGGCCGGAGACATTTTCATTGCCCTTGAGGATGACACCCAATTGTTTCCCATTCTAAATAATATTGGAGCTGTTTATGTCGATACAGATATACTTGATACTGCAATCCTGTATTTTACTCAGGCTTTAGAAATAGCCGAACAGAACGGTGACGAGGTCAATAAGTCCATAGCACTTGCTAACCTGGGGGAGACAACCCTGTCTATGGGACTTTATTCCCAATCAGAGGATTTCCAGGAAAGAGCCTATAATATCAGCAGTAAACTGGGTGATAAGGCCATGATGGCAACTATACGTTCAAATTTGGGTAATCTTTACCTGAAAAGGAAGGAGTATTCTCTTGCGTTGGCATCCTTCCAGGAAAGCCTGTATCTCGCCGGAGAGATCAATTCTCTTCCAATAATGCAGGAAAATTATAAGAATCTCACGGAGTATTATAATCTACGTGGAGAATATAAACAGGCTCTTCGTCTTTATAAGATGTATTCTGCGGTAAAGGACAGTATTGTATCTCAGGAAGGGCTGATGCGTATTAAAGAGTTGGAATTGAAATCCAATGCAAGATCACTACAGCAGGAAATCGAATTGCTGAGAATGGATAATGAAATTCAGAATCTGAAGGGAACAAGGCTCAAATATGGAATCATTTCCCTCGTGGTTGTAATTTTAGCTCTGATACTTCTTTTTGTCCTTTATTTTCAGCGTAACCGGTTTAAAAGGGAGACAACAAAGCTTGTTGAGGGAAAGAACCGGGAGCTGGAAAAAGCAAATATAAAACTACAGGAATCTGAAACACATCTCAAGGAGCTAAATTCTACAAAGGACAAATTTTTCTCAATAATCGGACACGATCTCAGAAATCCCCTTAATGCCTTGCTGGGTTTCAGTGAATTAATCTCGGGAAATTCCAGTGAATACTCTGCTGAGGAGATACAGAAATACAGTAAAATAATAAACGAGGCTGCTAAAAACATCCACCTTCTGATTGAGAACCTTCTTGAATGGTCTCGTTCCCAATCCGGTAATATAGAATTTAAACCAAGGGTGGGAGAACTTGCACCCCTTGTTGAGGAGATTGTAAGAATATTTGAGATCCAGGCGGAGAAAAAGGATATCTCCATAAACCTGAAAATCCCTGAAGGTACAAGTATATATGCTGACAGGAACCTCCTTTCGACGATTCTCAGGAATCTCATAAATAATGCTGTAAAATATACTCCTAAAAAAGGAACCGTAACAATTTCAGTGTCAGAGAGTGAGGAAGGAGTCACAATAACCGTCAGGGATTCGGGTGTTGGAATGAGCGAAGACCAGATGGAAACTTTGTTCAGCCTTGTCCACGGCCCATCAACCTCCGGTACTGCTGAGGAAAAGGGAACCGGTCTGGGACTGATTTTATGTAAGGAATTTGTTGACAAGCACGGTGGCCGGATATGGGCCGAAACGGAGTTAAAGAATGGCAGTACCTTCAACCTGACCCTGCCCCATCAGGAATAATCTGATAAAAATGAGCAAAGATCCTACATACGGAGAAGCAATGATTGAAATTGAGGAGATCCTCGAGAGAATTGAATCCGGGGAACTTGATGTGGATGATCTTACCGATAAGGTCAAAAAAGTTGCCAGCCTGCTGGATGTCTGTAAGACTAAACTAAAGACGACAGAGGTTGAAATTCAGAAAGTTATTGAGTCACTTGAAGAACCCGATTAATTGTCAACAATAATCTCAGTTTCAATAGATCCGAGATCTTCTTCAGGATCAGGGTAGTAGTCTGAAAGATTACATAACTCTGCAGCGAAACCAACCCTCATATTAGTAGTTTTGAAAAACTCGGTAGTCAGGTGCTTGATTTGATTCTGGCTGGCGATCAACACCTGTATTGGATCTATATCCTCCATGTTTATCTTTCCTTCAGCCTCTTGCAATACCTTTAAATTAGTGTTGATGATCCGCATCATTTCCTTGTAACTGCGGGCGATTGAAGCTAGTCGGTGCCCAATGACACCAATTACTTCTCCGGTTTCTGCACATATCAGGGGACTCCCGGCATTGCCCTGTTTTATGGTACAATCAACCTGAATGGTATTAATGCCATCACTGTGAGTGAAGTAAGAAGAAACAATTCCACTTTTAATAGCCAGGTTCTCCTGGTCAAGTTGATAACCCAGTACCGCAATCGGAAGTCCCACACTGTGATTAAAAATCCTGCTGCTCTTAAGAGAAGGAATACCCTCAAATGATTTGTGTTCTATATCAAACAGAACAAAACCCGGGTTGATTTCACTATCAACTTTTACTCTGCAATTGATAAATTCTTTGAAACCCATGCAAATACTCAATTTATTCTCCACACCAGCCTCAGTAAAACGAAGATGGACCTCTGCAGGTTTTGCAAACTTATCTACAACGTCATCCGTTACCAGGAAGTTTTTCACCTTGAAACCGGTGAAGGAGACAATCTTTGTACCCGCATTACTAATAAAATCAATGGAACAAACCGAAGCTTTGCATTGTTCCCACACTTTCCTGTACATAGGCTTAGGATTTATTAGTTAAGCAGTGGTCTGCCACAAATATACAATCTTTCTTTAATTTTTCACTCTCAGGCCGGGAGGGGACCAGTATGCCCGTTTTAGATCTAACAAGTTCATCGGATTGGATCCCAGACCTTTAAGATCTTTCGGCACAAACCTGACAACCTGGTCATAATATAGAGGTACAATTGCAGCTTCCTCCATTATCATACTGTCCAGCTGCCAGTAGATCCGGTATCTAAAGTCCTTATCCAGAGCCTGAAGTGCGGTTTCAAACAAGCTGTCATAGACCGGATCGGTAAAACGGGTATAATTGGGTCCTGCGGGACTATGGTTCATGCTGTAGAACACTGAAAGATAGTTCTCAGCATCCGGATAATCTGCGATCCATGAACCCCTGAAAAATTCCAGCTGTCCATTCGCCATCCGGTCCCGAAACGCAGCGCCCGTATTGACCTCCAGGTTAAGTACAATCCCAATCTCGTAAAGTTCATGCTGTATGTACTCGCAAAGATCCAAATAGTCAGAGGTGGTAGTCAGTGTTATTTCCGGCAGGCCTTCTCCACCCGGAAATCCTGCTACCGATAACAATTCACGCGCATAATCGGGATCATACCTGTACCCCACTACCCTGACAGGATTGAAAGAAGGCATCCCTGCCGGCACAAATCCCGCATTCGCTGGCTGGCCTATATTGTTACGCATGTATTTCATCATCTTGGCTCTGTCAAATCCATAATTTATGGCCTGGCGGACCTCCTTGATCAGCAAGGGACTCTCCTGTGCTGCTTTCAGCTCCGGATCCAGTAAAAATCCGAGGTATTCAGTATTCAGATAAGGCTGGCTGATCATTTTCACCTTTTCATCGTGTGCCGGATTCAACCTGCCATTCCTCATAATCATTTCATCTTTGTATGCAGCATGCACACCTGAAAGAAAATCGAGCCGGCCCATCATGAATTCCATAAATTCAGATTGTTTATCTCTCGTAAAGCTGATATTTACAGCATCCAGATAGGGAAGCCTTTTCCCTTCAGCATCCGTCTCAAAATAGTCTTCATTCCTGAGAAGTACCAACTTTTCATCTTCCCTCCAATACTGGAAACGAAACGGCCCTGTCCCCACAGGCTGCTTTCTGAAATCTTCACCAATCGATTCAATAATTTCTTTTGGAACTACACTGCAATAAGGCATGGTAAGCAAACCGGGGAATCCAGGAAACGGTTCCTTAAGAAAGATCTTTAAAACCGTATCGGATACAGCAAGAAATCCCTGTTCAGATCCGGGTACTTCCCGGTTCACTGAATTAAATATCCATTTGCCCGGGGAAGCAAGATCCGGATCAATAATTCTTGTAAGACTGTATACAAAATCTGAGGCAATAACTCTCCTGCCCTTTCCCATCGGAAAAGCCGGATGGTTATGAAAATAAACATCTTTGCGCAGGTAAAAGGTGTACTCCGTACCGTCAATATTGCATTCCCATTTTTTAGCAATGCAGGGTTGAACCAGTAAGTCCCGGTCAAGCTGAAGCAATCCATTAAAGATCTGGTTGACAGGCCATATTATTGTCTGGTTTCGGGCAAATGCCGGATCAAGAGTTGGGATTCCCTTCGATTCATTGTACCGGAAGATATTCTTTCTCTCCTGCGTCGAATGGGAACAGGCAGACAGAAGCAGAATCGATATGAATATTGACAGGGCCCGCATACTGAGATACGGGTAAAGTTAAAACTTTAAGATCACTCCCGCCATAAAATTAAATCCTGCCTGTGGAAAGTAACCATCCTGTTTGTATTCATTGCCTCCAAGGCGATACTTGTAAACCCAGGCGTTTGTCTCATATATCTCATTGAAGATATTATTGAGCAACAGGTTAAATGTAATTTCCTCCATGAATCCCGGATTTAATCGGTATTGGATCTGAAGATCATTTACAAAATAGGGATCCAGTAACCGGGTCTCATCCTGTGTATTATCAATATATTGCCTGCCAACGAACTTTGAGAGAACTGCAAGGTTCAATCCTTTCAATGGCTCATAGCTCAGCTTGCTTCCTGCCACCGCTGCCGGAGAGAAGCTCAGCTTCCGCTCACCCAGTTCGGTTACTATCTGTTCCCCTGTATCCCAGTCATCAACATAGTCAGTATAATTTCTCACAATGTTCCTGCTAAGCGTAAGATTCAGGTCCCAGCGCAACTTCTCAATTGGGTAAAGTCCCATAACAAGCTCCACACCTGCCCTGTAGCTGTCTTTCACATTATTCATAATGGCTGCTCCAACATCGTTAATTTCACCTGTAAGGACAAGTTGATTATCATAATCCATATAATACATGTTTGCGTCAAATATGGCCCTGAAAAGATTTAAGCGGTAAGAGAGTTCGTAATCGATAAGAGTTTCATAGGTTGGGACTGGCCTGGCAGGATCAGCATCTACAAGAATGGTCCGGTTAGGTTCCCTGTTCCCAACAGAAATGGAGGCAGCCACACGCTGGTTGCTGCTGATTTCGTAGGTTGCACCGAGTTTTGGATTAACAAATTGGTAAACACGCAATTGAGAGACATCCCTGAGGTCATCATCAATTCCTTTAATATAATGCTCAATACTCCTGTATTGCAGGTCACCGAACAGGCTTAGATGTCCTGAGACCCTGTAATTAAGTTTTAAAAAGGTATTCCAGTCCCGTTTCTTCCCGGTATTCCTGTACCACTCATGATTAATCTCGGACTCACCGGCAAACCTGGCCCAGATCACTTCCCCGTAATGTCCTCCATCGTACTTGTTCCAGCCTCCCCCTAGATATGCTTCGATTTTTTTGTATTTGTAATTAAAGGACCAGGTGAATCCGTAGAAATCATTATCAAGCCACTTCCGGGTAATAAGATCGCTGGTGGATATGGTATCAGACCCGGAGATCACATCGCTGATCTTATAGTCCTGAAGGTTTTCATCGTTCCTGTACCCTTCAAAATATCCCCTGCCATTTGTATAATGCAGAGCTCCGTTAAAGGTTAAGCGTCTGCCAAGTTCTCTTGAGTAAAGAGCCTGGTAGTGGTCCTGCTGATAATTATCCGTTTCATTTTCATAGGTATAATAATTATAGGTTCTGGAATCGGAGGAAATCATATGTGCTGTTTGCTCCGGAGTATACAGCCAGTGCTCTTCGTAACGCATCATACCCTCCATGTCATTTTTCAGACGGACGGACGGAACCCCCCACCATGACTGGTATGTCTGCTCCTTCCCTGAGAACACATTCAGTTTCAGAATACTTCTCTCACTATACCAGGCCCCGGAGATAAAAAAAGATTTCAGGTCCGAAAAAGCGCGGTCTATATAACCGTCTGATTTTATGACAGAGAGACGTGCATCCAGGGTAAACCTGTTATTGATCATCCCGGTCCCCAAGGACAAACTGTTCTTCCAGGTGTTGAATGAACCGTAGGCTGCATTGTATTCCCCGTATGGATCCGGGTTCATTGTAAAGGTCTGGATATTCATGCTTGCACCGAAAGCTGCTCCTCCGTTGGTTGATGTTCCTACACCCCTTTGAATCTGCAGATTATCAACAGATGCGGCAAAATCCGGCATATTTATCCACCAAACTCCATGTGACTCAGAGTCATTCAGGGGAATCCCGTTTACTGTTACATTGATACGGTTCATATCGGTGCCTCTTATCCTGAAACTGGTATAACCTATACCTGTTCCTGCATCGGATGATGTTACCATTGAAGGGGTAAGATTCAGCAAATAGGGTATGTCCTGACCCATATTCCTCTCATTGATCTCCTCCTTTGAAACATTTGTATGTGCTACGGGAGAATTCCTTCCTGCTCTTGTGGCCACAATCATGACCTCCTCAGCCATTACTGAGGTTTCACTCAGCTGAAAATCATGCCTGGCATCCCCGGAAAATTCAATTTCACTGCTTGAAGTCTCAAAACCAATATAGGAAGCATTAACAATGTACTTTCCATCGGGAATGCCTTTGATTAAATACATACCCTTAATATCTGTAATGGCACCACGGAAGGTATTATCAAGGTAAACATTAGCCCCAATCAATGCTTGTCCGCTGGAATCGGTTACCAAACCCCAAAGACCTGATTGTGCATGGGTATACGAATAAGTAAAGGCCACCATAAGAGTGATCATCCAGTATTTCATAATCGAAGTATTATAAATAATTGTACATAGTTTCTAAATTCCCTGCGCCGGCATTACCCGGATCAGGTTCTAAGGGTATGATCTCAGCCCGTTTTGTTAAGGCACCCCCTTAGAGAAGCTGAACAAATATAAAAAAAACCGTTTCAAATAACTTGAAACGGTTCCTTAATCTTTTATGCAGCAATTGTTATTCTACTGATAAAACGTCCTTGAAGGCCTTGGTCAATGAATCTTTGGGTAATGCACCCATAGCCATCTGTGGTTGTCCTTCTTTTGGAACAAATAAAATGGATGGAATGCTTTGAATACCGAATACCGATGAAAGCTCACGTTCCTTCTCTGTATTCACCTTATAAATATTCAGTTTCCCGTCATACTCTTCTGATAACTCCTCAAGTATGGGAGCTACCATCTTACAGGGTCCGCACCAGTCCGCGTAAAAATCTATCACACATGGTTTTTCTCCTTCAAACTTCCACTCCTTGTTATCCTCATAATTGAATACCTTCGTTTTGAAGGTTTCCGCTGTAAGATGTTCAGTCATAATACTCTATTTTATATGAACAAATATAAATATTTATAAAAATACGAATTAACCACCATATGTCAAATCATGTGCCAGACAAAGGAAATCATGATTTTATTGTAATTTTGTCAGGAAGCGAACAATTTGTCATATCTACATATGAAGAAATGTCTGAATGATAAGATTTTCAAGCTAATTGCTGAGATCGCAGAACAGGAGAATAATCCCACTTTTGTTATTGGTGGATTTGTGAGGGACTGTATACTGGGCAGGGAGACCCATGATATTGACATTGTTGTACAGGGCAGCGGGATCGACCTTGCACGTACTTTTGCAAAGCACCTGGGAAAAAACATACCGGTAAGTGTATTCCGGAGTTTTGGAACTGCCATGGTCAGACATGAAGAAATGGAGATTGAATTCGTTGGTGCCCGCAAAGAATCGTACCGAAGCAATTCAAGGAAACCTATCGTGGAGGATGGCTCACTCGAGGATGACCAGAAACGCAGGGATTTCACTATCAATGCAATGGCTATTTCATTGAATCCCGGTAACTATGGCGATTTGATTGATCCATTTGGAGGGATGGAGGATATTGAGAAAAAAATCCTCAGGACACCGCTTGAACCTGACCAGACTTTTTCTGATGATCCTCTAAGAATGATGCGTGCTATCAGGTTTGCCACTGAACTGGGATTTACAATCGAACCAAAAACCAGGAAGGCCATTTCCAAATCTGCCAGCAGGATAGAAATTGTATCCAAAGAGAGAATATCCGATGAATTAAACAGGATAATGCTTGCCGACAAACCATCGGTTGGATTCAGATTGCTTGAGGAAACAGGCCTGCTTGCCCTGATACTTCCTGAATTTCAGGCCCTAAAAGGAGTCCACGAGGAAAATGGACAACGACATAAAGACAATTTTTATCACACCATAAAGGTAATTGACAATTTATCAGCAATCTCGGATGACCTTTGGCTGAGATGGGCTGCCCTTTTGCATGATATTGCCAAGCCGTTAACCAAGAAATACGATCAGAAGGCAGGATGGACTTTTCATGGGCATGAGTTTGTGGGTTCAAAAATGGTACCCGGCATTTTCCGCAAGCTGAAACTACCTTTGAATGATAAAATGAAATTTGTGCAGAACCTTGTGCTTCTTCATCTGAGGCCCATGGCTCTAACTCCAGGGGGAGTCTCTGATTCCGCTATCCGCCGGCTGGTATATGATGCAGGTGATGATCTGGACGACCTTATGCTGCTTTGTGAGGCTGATATAACATCCAAAAATGAAAAAACAGTCAGGACGCATCTGAATAATTTCCGAATCGTCAGACAAAAAATTTCTGAACTTGAAGAAAAGGATTCCATCCGGAATTTTCAACCACCCGTTTCCGGGGAAGAGATCATGGAAACATTCGGAATACCACCTTCCAGACCTATCGGCATTATCAAGGAATTCATCAAGGAAGCCATCCTGGATGGGGTTATAAAAAATGATCATAACGAGGCCTTTGCCCTGATGCTGGAAAAGGGAAAGGAACTAGGACTAAAACAGGTAAAGAAATAGTCCACCGGTAAAGCAATAATCAACCATAAATACATACATCAGATTGTGAAATTATTTCTGCCAAATATCAATGTAAACGGGAAGGTGATCACTGAATCCACCGTGGTATTTATATCCAATATATGTCCTGAAAGGTTTCTTCCCCGGTGAGGCAGGATCTTTTTCAAAAAGAAAATCCGGAGCTAATATCCTTTTTCCCCCTGGTTTGACAAACAGGCTGGAATCAGACAGGAAACCACCGCTGACAAGAACATGATCGAATTCATACCAGCTTCCCTGGTATTTAAGTGTACCCGGGGGTTCGCTGGATTTATTGCCCCCCTCCACAATTTTCTGCTCAGAACCCGTGTGGTACAGGCAGCCATAACACTGCACATTATCGGATAAGATGGCCCCATCCCCGGTTTTCCTGACCTTATCCCCGGGAATCTTGGCCATGTCTCCGGTTTTCCTGACCTTATCCCCGGGAATCCTGACCCGGAGCACGGATGACAGGCTGGGATCAGACAGCTCATCATTCAGGTCACCAGCAACAAGTATCCTTGCATGAATATCGAGGCGCCATATCGAATCCAGGAGCCATTTCACTGTACGGGCGGCCTCCATCCGCTCAGTCAGGCTTTCCAGATAGCCTCCCCACCTGGAGGGCCAATGACAGATCAGGATATGGATGGTGTCACGCTCCAGGGCAAGTCCCCTGACATACAGTATATCCCGGGTGGGATCCTGAAGTTCGAATCCCTCATTCCGGCTGGTTGAGGACCTGTAGAGTCCCCCGGGCAAATTCTCGTACCCGGCCTTCCCTCTATAATACCCTACGGATAAAGATTTCCATTCCAGAGGCTTGAATTTCGATGGAAGATACAAGAGGGCAACATCGATGCCACGCTCGTCGGGTGAGTCCTCATGAATAATTCTGTAATTATACTTAAGCAAAGGGGTTTTTCTGACCAGCCAGTTCAGTACAAACCGGTTCTCAACCTCGCAGAGGCCTATCAGTTCTGCCGGCTTCCAGCCTCCCGAGCAGGCCAGGACCTTATATAAATTTTGCTCCTTTTCCAGGAAACGATCCCAGGTCCAGTGTCTTATAGTCCCCGGAAGAAATTCATCGTCAAGTTTCAGGCTGTCATCAAAAGGATCAAACAGGTTTTCCACATTATAGAATACAAAACGCAGGTCTCCCCTCCCCTTCTGGGCGGAAATCATCAAAGGACACATCAGTAACAGAGATACCAGCAGTTTCATCATTAATGAATGACGGCCCGGCCAAAATATCATTCATCAAGTAAATAAATCACTATGATCTTAATCGCGAAAAGTAAATTTTTATTTACCTTTGAAATTCCTGTCTCCCGTGAAGAGTTCTGAACTTTTAAGGATTCTGAAACGGGACGGTTGGTATGTGATCTCACAAAAAGGATCTCATATGAAATTGGCTCATGCCAGAAAGAAGAACATTGTTATTCTTCCATATCATGGTTCCAAAGATGTTGGGAAAGGGCTGAACTGCTATGAAGAGAATAAATAAAAAGATAACCTTTATTGTGGAAAAGACCCGCACAGGATATTCAGCATATTCTCGTTTAGAAGCCGTTGCCACAACAGGTGAGACCTTTTCCGAGCTATTATTCAATGCAACGGAAGCCTACAATCTTTACCTTGAAGGAACAGGAACGGAAGTTAATGAAAAGAACATCAAACTTGAAATTGATCTGAAACAGTTCTTCCAATTTTACAGGGTTATCAATGCAAAATTCCTGGCTAAGCGGATAGGTATGAATGAATCCCTGCTCTCTCAGTATGTCAGGGGGAACAAAAAGCCTTCGAAAAAACAAACTCGCAGGATCTTGCTTGGAATACAGGAGATAGGCCAGGAACTTTCCAACCTCCATCTATTTGTTGAATGATTCCATTCCCTTCTGTGAGTAGATGATTTGATCGGTCTGACTCAGGCAGCAAATCCCAAAAAAGTATTGATTGAGGATTCTTTCAGCCTACCTTGAAATTGAGTCGTTTTCAAACCTTTCGAAGGCACCGATATCGGGTCCCATTTC
>SDBV01000833.1_pt1 | contig 44779 bp, 23 predicted proteins | sample 2277081 | NCBI WGS metagenome assembly SDBV01 (sample SAMN10402039, study PRJNA504765) | marine sediment metagenome | isolation source: marine sediment core GS10_PC15, 223 cmbsf | place: Arctic Ocean: Southern Knipovich Ridge | collected 2010
TGACATCCCTGCGATTCATCGTGATGACTTCACCGAGGGGCCTGGCATCCAGTTTGCCATTGGTGACGAATCCGACGGGGTAGAATGCCCGGCCTGTCCCGCGGAGGTCCCGGCTCTGGTCCTTCGTGCAGATCAGCCGAATCTGGCCCGGAATAAAATTCAGTTTACCGTCCGGCCCAGTCGCTCCACCCTGCTTGATGGTGCTGCCATTGAGGCCCATTCGCACGACCACATAATTTTTCTGATCCAGCTCAAGCGTCCGAACGGCATTTTTGCGGGGCAGAACTATCGCATCCTTTCCCGCAATGCTGTAGATGTCGCTGTGCTTGTTCAGATAGGCCTGGTTGAGAAAGTCGGCGCGGCAGAAGGCAAAGCTCCTGGAGGAACTCAGCGAACCCTTGCTGATCCAGCTAAAAAGCCCGGCTGTCAATCCGTCGGCGTTGATCAGAAGTTTCTTTGGCGAGTTGACATTCACCGCAGACAGAGTGCCGAGACGCGAGTAGGTCAGCTTGGTGCTCATTGGGCTAAGAGCCAGCCCGATGAGGACTATGCCTGAGACGATCAGGCCTGTCAGCAGGCCGGTCAGCCCCGCGGTTACATTTGCGGCTACAGTTCCAAGGTCAATACTGGAGCCGCCGATCTGATCGGATAACGTACGCAACAATGCAAAAACGACGACGAACAAGAGGATCAGGCAACTGCTGTGTGCCCATTGCCCACCAAAATCCCGACGTATCAGTAATTCGGCCAGCAACTCGTAATAGCCCAGCGAGACAATCATCGCAAATACTGCCGCCATAAGTGTCGCAAAGGCGGTGAGCACAGGGCATTTCAGGTAGAAAAACGCTACACACAATCCCGTGATTATCACTACAATGCCTAAACCGACCATGCCATCTCCTGTGTTAATTCGTTTTTTCTATTACATCCTGCGCGGCTTTTAAGCACACGTTATCTTTTGCCTTCCTCGCGCCCGCGAAAGGGGTATTTTTCACACTATACCCCCTCCTGTGTTAATTCCGGACTACGATTTCTGCGTCCCGGCCTTCTTCGCTGAAAAATGCCTTATAACCTCGTTAATCGAGGTGACGCCCTGTGCCACCTTCCTTATCGATTGTTCCTGCAGATAGAACATGCCTGCCTTTCGGAGGCATACGCCGATTTCCTTAAGCGTCCCGGCCTTTTTGATTGCCTCTCTGAGTTTGTCGTTGAGGATGATCGTCTCAAAAATAGCGGTCCTGCCGCAAAATCCGGTCCCCTGGCATTTCTCGCAGAGAAGGGGTTTGCCGTGCTTGCCGTATTCGATTTCCCCGGGCCGATACAGCACCTTGATCTTGTCGGCGGGAATGTTGAACTTGCGAAACAGCTCCTGGTTGGGCTGATAGGCCTGCTTGCACTCGTCACAGAGTACACGCACCAGTCGTTGATTGAGGATCGCCGCCAGCGAATCGACCAACAGGTTCTTGTCCGGCTCTAGTTTCATCCATTTGTCCAGTGCCTGCACCACGCTGGTTGCCTCCATCGCGGCATAGACGATGACTCCGTCGCGGACCGCCACGCAGGCCAGATGCGCACACTGCTTGTCTTCGCTGTCGGAAATACCCATAATATCCGGACCCATGCGAAATGCCGACTGTAGTTTCCTGGCGTAGCTTGTAGTGCCCGTATCGCTGAGCGAATAGACGTGCTGGGTGATATTCTGAAGGTCCGCTGAGAGTTTCTTCTCCAGCGTATTGATGTTGTTCATGTACGGGTCGTGATTGCGAAGCATCGCGTACAACGTCGTGGTGATACCTTCTCTGGGCGGCCCCGAAAGAAGGATCAACCCCTTGTCGATGTCACGAAGAGATTTTATCAATTTGAGCTGGTCGGCAGTGAAGCCCAGGTCCTCCACTCGCATCGTGCCGTATTCCTGGCGTTTCGAGACCTTGACCTGTTCGCCGGCAGTCGAGCCAGCGGTCGTAACCTCCCACTGTGTTTCGTCCCGCCCCTGGTCGCCCCGCTCCCAGGATATCTTGAAACATCCCATCTGGGGCTTACGCCGTTCCTCCATGTCCAGGTCGGCCAGATGCTTGAGATATCGCACGAAATACTCCATGTCTTCACGGCTGCGGGGCGGCTGTTTGGCCGCTATGCCGTCGATGAAGTAGGTGACCGAATACTCCTGCTGGCCTGGCTGAAAGATGATGTCGCCGGCGCGCCGCCAGGCCGCGTCCTCGAATATCTCGCAGACCAGCGAAAAGCCCATTGCATCGGGGCTTTTCGGTTCCGGCAGCGGTGCATCATTGCCGTTGGCCGTCGTCAGTGTCAGGCCGCGGCTGGCCTTTTCCATCCGTTTTTTTTCATTGATGAAGAAACCCTTGAGGTGTTTTGCGGTCAGGACCTTTTCAAAATCGGCCACGCGGCTGTTGCGGTGCACCGTGTATGCCACCGCTGTCGCACCCACGGCGATGAGATATACCAGCAGGCCAATCGGAAACATCGGCGCAAAGAGCCACACCAGCAGGCCGACTTCCCCGGCAGCCACCATGATGATGGTCCACCTCTGGTAGTTGGCCTGGACCTGCTGAGCATCTTCATAGACCCATTTCACCAGAGGTATCCACCCGAAATAGAGCAGAACCACCACGGCCAGTTTGACGGGGGAAATATAGCCCCCGTAACCACCCACGGCTGATAACAAACTCAGCATAGATCACTCCAAATTACATTGATAAAAATACAACAAAAACTACAGGATGCCGCTGGTACCGGAGCGAATGCCCTTAAGGGCCATCTCCAGTTCCTCGACATTCGGTGCATACCGTTTAGCGGTTCGCAGGTCGATCCATTCTTCCTCGACGAGCCCCCTGATGCTCTCGGTAAAGTCCTGCATACCTTCACCCGACCCGGCGGCGGATCGCGGCGGGAATATCCGCCTCACGCTGTTCGCTGATGAGTTTGCGGACGATAGGCGTGCGAATCAGAATCTCGACCGCCGGAACACGCATGACATCTGGACGACTCCTAAGTAACTAACGGCTAATATCGCACGGCACATAACCCGCACGATTATACCCCGCACGCACAATTATACCCCAAATGGCCCACAGATGTCAACCGCGATATCGCAGGCAGAATGGGATTGAAATACTATTATCGTAACATTTTAGCATGTGTGGATATTTACTGTTAGTACGGGTTCGATGGCATCATTTCCCATGCCTTTATACTTTTAAATGTTGCCTGGCCGTTGGCTGCAAACAGAATTACCCCGAGACTGTCACGAGCGGCGGGATAGACTCTGCGACAAATTGCCTGGCGGTCATTGGCGTATATTTCCACTACAGATTTGTCCACAAAGACACGGAGTTCAAGCGCCTCACCAGCATTCAGCTTCAGTGGGGCACGTTCTACCATTCGGCGACCGTCGATACCGCTTTTGGTTGAGTCGAATACAAGTTCGTTGGACTGGGAATCGTAGTAGAGTAAGGTTTCTTCCCGTCCGTCGGCAGAAACACGTACCTTTACACCATACTGTTTGGCTGTTGCAGATGGGTCAATGGTAAACTGCAATTCGCAGGAATCCCCCACGACACCATCGAGTGTTTTTGTCGTACCGTCGGTCAGCGTAATATCGTTCCATGTCTTTTCATCGCAGCGCAGCAGTTGGAGTTCTTTTACAGGGCGCATTCTCAAAGTGCCATCCTGACCCAGCCATAACGAGCGCGGCAGTCCATAGACGCCTGACCAGCCTCTGGCCTCTTCGCCCTTAGGGTTATCGACAAGCCACGCCCACATGATCTGCCTGCCTTTGTCGTCAATCAGGGCTTCGGGGGCAAAATACGTTTTGTCCACCCACGTCATCCGGCCGTGATTGTCCGGGATGAACTTGTCGTTTTTCGTATCGTAATCGCCGATATAATATTGGCAACCCCTGTTGTGACTGATAAAGAGCATCAGATATTTTCCGCTCGGCCTGCCTCCGTCGGCACTTGCGGGCAATGGAAGGAAGCTGGGACACATATTGTCTTCGCTGTCATAGGTCCACTCGGGCTTGCGTTCATAGAAAATGCCTTTGTAGTTCCATTTCTCCAAATCTTCGGATTCAAAGAGGTAAACACGATCGCCTTTCATGTCCTGGGGCGAGTTGGGGTTTTGGCCGTGCTTTCTGAGCACCAGCAGATTCCCGGTACACATATAATACTTGCCGTCCTTTTTCCAGATGTTGGTCGGATCGGCCGAACCGTAGATCAGCTTTTTACCGCTTTTGTCAACGGTTTCGGTAATGCCCCATTCTGTCGATTTGATAACGGGGTTGGCGGCAAATTTCTGCCAGTTGCTGTAATGCGGGTCGCTGCTTTTGGCTATTCCTATGCCCTTTGCGCCGCGTATCATCCAATACGAAAGATATGCCGTTCCGTCATCGTCGAGAAATCCGCCGCCGCTAAAGCATCCGTCATCCCCCTCGCCGGGGCTTATCGCGTCGGGATGGTGTCGCCAGTGGATCAGGTCTTTGCTGGAAATATGCCCCCAGGAGAAGCCGCTTGCTCTTCTCGAATAAAGATACATCAGGTGGTATCGTCCGTTGGCGTAAAAACAGCCGTTTGAATCGCCGGGCCGACCCATGTCTTCCGGTGTACAGAAGTGGTAGCCGGGGCGGTAGGGATCGTCCAGCAGCTTTTCACGTAAAAGACGGGTTGAGCGTATGACCTCATCGGGAACTCGCGAGGTTTTATACCATTGGGTTGGGATCTCGACGATCTCATAAGGGTCGTTATTATCGATAGCAGCAAACATAGTCGGCGCCTCACCGGTCAGGATAAGGCAACCGTCTTCGATCTTGGCACCTCCGGAAAGTTTTACCCTGTTGAAGCGCAGAGCCTTATCATATGTTGCGGTATGAGCAAAATCCCACCACACCCATGGAGTAAGGTTTTTGGCGGCTTTACCGGGCCGAAGTGCCGCAATTGTTGCCTGATCGAGCGGTTCGGCGTATATTCTCGCATCCCTGATACGACCGTGAAAATAATCCTTGCTTCCCGGATGATGCGGCCCAAACAGGATAGCGGTATTCAAGCCATACTTGCTGGCGGATCCCGGGCTTGTGTAATCGGCAAAGAGCTTGCCGTTACGGTAAGCCTGGATTTGTTTGCCTTTATGAACAAAGGCTATTTGCACGAACTGACCGGGTTTGGCGGTTTCCTTCGGCCAGTCGGACTGATTCCGGTCGGTTCGCTTAAAGTCAGTGCTGCCCAACATCCATACCGCGGGTTCAATCTCGCCGAATACGATGCCATCAAAGTAATCAACTCCGGGACCACTGACCGTTATGGTCATTACCGATCCGCCACGTTGAGTCAAGTTCTCCGGCGACACCCACACAACAAATGTCTTGTCACGAAGCTTAACTTCCTCATCATTCGCGGCCGCCGACACCAAAGACACGGGCAAAACAACGCCTGCTATAAAACAAGACGCAAGACCCGCAACCAGATATATCGCTCTATTCATAACGCACCTCTTAAAAAATGTTATCTGACATTTTCCATTTACACTTTTTAAAAACATGAGAATTAAAGGTACCTGGGACCGTTTTTCTCTAACCGGCCAGTAACATGGTCAGGGTCATATAGATCGCCACGCTGATGAAGTCGTTGGCAGTGGTCACCAAAGGGCCGCTGGCGATGGCTGGGTCAACCCCCACTTTTCTGAACAGGAAGGGTAGTGAAAGCCCCAGTGTCGTGGCGACCATGATCGAGGTAAACATGGCGATCCCGAGCGCCATGGCTATATGCACCAGTTGGCCCGGCCCCAGAGTTGCACCTCCGAGTCCGGAACCGTTTACTGCATCCATTGGCAGCAGTCTGGGCAGAACGCCGCAGATCACCGCCCCGACAGTGCCGCAGCAGACCGCTACGATCAGGGCAATGCGGACCTCTCTGCCGAAGACCTGTCTCAGATTCAGCGCTGCCAGATCGCCGGTTGCCAGTCCGCAGACCACAATCGCGGAGGTCTGTAGCCCGGCGTTGCCGCTGATTGCCGCGACCATGGTGATAAAGGCTACGGAGGTTGCATAGACAGCGAAGAGTTCGGAGTTTAAAAACAGGTTTCTAAAGAAAAGGGCTATCAGGACCGCCACCGCTGTTCCGCCCAGACAGGGCAATAGCCAGGTCATACGCACACGGGCGGCGTGAAATGTCGAATAGCTCTCCAGCTCCGCCGCGTCGGTGCCTGCCATGGCCAGCATATCCTCGGCGGCCTCCTCTTCGGCTACCTCGATGACGCGGTCGGCAGTAATACGACCCACCAGCCTGTGTTTTTTATCGACTACGGGCATCACGATCAGGTCGTTCTTCTTGAAGATATTGCGAACCTCTTCCTGGTCCGTATCGACACTCACGTAGATTGTGTCAGTGTCGATCATGTCCTTGATGCGGGCATCTTCCGGCCGGATGATCAGCGAACGGATTCGGACGTTGCCCAGGTACTGACCGGTCCTGTTGGTCACGAATACCGCAAAGAAGTCTTCGTCCACCTCGGCGGCCCGTATCCGGTCGATTGCCTGGGCGACCGTGGCGTCCTCCTGCACGGAGATGATCACCGGATCCATGATACCCCCGGCAGAGTCCTCCGAGTAGCTCATGAGGTCCTTGATGCGGGCGGCCTGTTCGCTGGATATGCTCTCCAGCACCTCCTGGCTCTCCCAGCGGGGCATTTCGGCGAGGACATCAGCCGCGTCGTCGGCATCCAGCTCGGATATGATGCTCGTCAGTTCGTCTTCACCGAGCAACTCGAACAGCTCCGAACGCGTCGCCTCGTCAACCTTTTCCAGCACCTCCGCCGAGACGTTGCGGTCCAGGACATCGAACACCAGTCGCTGCTGGTCGCCGTCGAGCAGTTCGACCACCTCAGCGATGTCGCTGCCGCGTTGCTCGGCAAGCAGCAGGCCAAGGGCATCACGCGAACCCGAATCGGCCAGGTTCTCTATTTGCTCCAGGAGTTTTCGCTGCTCTTGTGCCATGAATCCATTCCCGAATATTTCCCCTTTATCTCGCCGTCCGTCATCCCACGCAGCCTGCTGTCCTTTGAACGCGGCAATACTAAACCAATCGCCCGTACAAAGCAAGAATCTCGAAAAATATCCCCGTTTCCCGGAAAAAACTTTACCTCAGGGCCATTTTAAGGTAGAATAGGGGCGTGTGGTGTGTGTTGCATACGTTGTGTAACCGGGCTGGCGTATCACCCGGAGTGAGTAAAGGGATATATTGCATGAAAACCCTGCGGCTTGTCTGCATCCTGTTGGCGGTGGCGCTTCTGTCGGGGCTTTGCGCGGCATACCCACAGCCCAAGGTCGTCCCCGGCGTGGGCGACTGGACGCTGGAGGTAGTGTTCGAGCACCCAAAGCAGATTACGCTCAGATTGCCCGGCGAGGAGGGGGCCAGCCGATTTTGGTACGTCATCCTTACCCTGACCAACAACAGCCCAGCCACGGACACGCCGTTTTACCCCGCATGTCACGTTGTGACCGACACATTCAAGATCATCGAGGCCGGCAGAAAGGTCAACGACGAGGTCTTCAGGCGGATAAAACTCCGACATCAGGGCAGATACCCATTTTTGGAGTATATCGACCGTGCCGGCGACAAGATACTCCAGGGGCGGGACAATACCGTCGATGTCGTCGTCATCTGGCCGGACTTCGATCCCAGGGCAAAGAATGTTACCTTCATGATCGCTGGCCTCAGCAATGAGACGGTCGTTATCGACCACCCGATGGCCAGGGACGATTCCGGGGGGGCGCAGAAGGTATTTCTGCGGAAAACACTCGCGCTGGAGTATTCCTCCGGCGGAGACAAGGCATTTCACGACACATCAAACCTCGCATTCAAGCGAAAACGCTGGATCATGCGATAACCCGCGGAAATTGATCATTGATTATTGTATGGACGTGGGATCGGCACGAAAAAAGTTCACCGCAAAGACGCAAAGAACGCGGAGGAAAAACAAAAACTTTTTCAGACACGGATTTACACCGATTAACACGGTTCAAACAGAAACAGCGCATTAAAACGCACCACACGTGGGGCGATTATTTATTTTTCTTTTCTTTTTTCAATTTCCGTTTTTCCTTTGGACTAAGCTGGGCCTTTTTCTGGTTTTCTCTTTTGCCTTTATCTTTTTTTCCACCATCGCCCATGTCTGCTTCTCCTTGTAATAACAACGATTATACAGCCCGTATAAAACTCCGAAAGACAGACTGTTTCTTACTGTATAACAAGTTCCCATCGCTTCTTCAATATTTTTCCGCCTATGACGGGCTCGTCCAAGCTCTTTTATTATGCATTCATCTCATTGCGCTGACGGCGTCTGCGCATCTGGTGCATAGGTCGGGGTGGTTTTCGTTGGTGCCTACGCTGGGTCTGTAGTTCCAGCAGCGGTCGCATTTGTTGTGTCGGCTCTTGCCGGCGACTGGACAGTATTCGTTTCCCAGCATTGCCCGGCGCTGCCTGGCCTGCTATGATTACCCGTTCATGGAAACAGCCCCGGAACAACTTATCAGGCAAAAGGCACTGTCGCTCGGTTTTGACTTGGTCGGGATCACCTCCGCCGAGCCGATTGACGATACGCAGGTGCAGTACCTTCGTCGGTGGCTCGCCTCCGGCTGTGCGGCGCAGATGCAGTATATGCACCGCAATTTCGAGAAACGCACCAACCCTGCCGCGCTGCTGGACGGCGCACGGTCGGTCGTCTGCGTGGGCCTGAATTACAAACCATCGGTTGACATCAATCCACAGTCATCGACCGAACCGACGGGGCGTGTGGCAAACTACGCCCTGTACGAGGACTATCACAAATTCATAAAGGACAGGCTGGGCACCCTGGCACGATACATCGGTGACCTGACTGCGCCCCAGCCGTGCAGGTTCAAGGTCTGCACCGATTCGGCCCCGCTTGCCGAACGCGCCCTGGCCAGCCGGGCGGGGCTGGGATTTATCGGCAGGAACCATTCATTGATAAATCCCGAACTGGGCTGCCAGATACTGCTCGGCGAGATAGTTACGACCGTGAATCTTCAGCCGGACAAACCCGCCAAAAACGGCTGTGCCGAATGTGACCTTTGCGTTCGTGCATGTCCGACAGGTGCCATGGACCTTGACGGCGGCTTCGACGCGCGAAAGTGCATCAGCTACCTGACCATAGAATACGATGGCGACATCCCCCGGCCCATCGACGACAAAATCGGCAATCGCCTCTTCGGCTGTGACGAATGTGTGCTCAGTTGCCCGTACGAGATACATTCACCCCCCTGCTCGAACGCACAGTTTCGGCTATACCCCCAAAGAGCGAATCTGAAGCCCGCAGAGGTACTCATCTGGGGCGAAGATGATTTTGAAAAGGTCTTCGCAGGCTCGGCTGTGCAGCGGACGGGACTGGAAAGGCTCAAACGCAACGCGAAAATCTGCCTGCGAAACGCCGAGTTATAACACCCTTGAGGGCAACAAACTCCCGCCAGTAGGATTTTTAGCAACCAGTTACTGTTGTAAGGCCTATAGCGTAAAGACACCGTCGTTGTTGACGACATATCTCGCAAAACCCGCAGCTATCCGGAGGAGGCGGAGGAGGCGGCCCTTTTGAGCTGCGCGACGGTAAGTTCGACCAGATTGTCGGGACACGGTTCATACTTGACGCTGTCCAGCCCGGTGAGTGTCTCTCCAAGGTCAGCATAGAGCCTGGCCGCCTCCGGATCGGAGGCAATCAGGTCTCGCCCATGATTGATATCCTCTTCTTCCCCGCAATGGAAATAAAAATCCAGGATCAGGTCTTTTTGTTCTTTGCTCAAACTGCTCATTTTATTCTTTACTCAGTTTTCCAGTAACAAAACACCGCCCGCACTTCACGGCAGTGTCTCTGTTTCACAACAGTGTTTCCGCCCCACAATATCGCTTGCACCCTGTAACAGCCCCTGTGACCCACAACGCCGCCTGCACCCCGGAACACCACCCGAACATAGTCACATATAATCCTCCGGTTTGTTGGCGGCCAGCCACTTTTTTGAAAAGTACACCACGGCCGTATGCAGACGGCTCTTAACTGTCCCAATAGGTATACTGAGCATGTTGGCCATTTGTTTGTAGGAAAATTGCTTGAAATAGGCCAAAATGAGGATCGCCCGCAGATTTTCCGGCATATCCGATATGACATGTCGAACCCGTCGGGCTGTTTCGTCCAGTGACAGCTCTTCGTCCGGAGTTGTTTTGTTGGATGTCAGGATGTTTATCACGTCGTCAACGCTGACATCTCCGGAATCGGCGATTGCGCCCAGGTTGACCGAACTGTGCCGCTGGACCTTTCGCAGGGTGTCTTTCGCCTTGTTCGCAGCGATGGTAAACAGCCATGGTCGAAGCGGCCTGTCGCTGTCGAAGGCGTCCCTGCTGGAGTACAACTGCAAAAAGGTATCCTGGAAAACGTCTTCAATGAGTTCCTGGCTGTTCAAAAATCGCCGCAGGAAGGCATAAAGAGGGTTTTTGTAGCGGGCTACAATCTCCCTGAAGGCAGGCTCCTCGCCCTGCCGATAGAGTTGCAGCAGTTCAGAATCGCTATGATCTTTCAGTGAAGCCGAATCCATAACCTGTCCGAATCGTCAAATTGCCGACTTTCTCGCCTGGGACCACCCGCATTATAACCGCTCAGAGTGCGATTTTGAATGCTAAAACAAAACAGGCTAACAGTTCGGCAGACGCTTCATGCAGAAGACGCCTGATGTGTAAAGAGTTTGTCATGCCTGCGCAGGCATGCATCCATTCTTGGTGTGTTGGGATGTTTAGAGGTTCCCTTTATTATTCCTGTACGCCGGCCGAAACGATCTCAACTGTCTCGACGGGCACATCGTCGTTAAAGTCTTTGGTGGCAGTTTTGACCGCTGCGATCTCATCGACTACGTCCATGCCTTCGACCACTTTGCCGAAGACGGCGTAGCCGGGGTTCTTCGGGCTGGTGTAATCCAGGAAGCCGTTATCCCTGTGGTTGATGAAGAACTGGCTTGTAGCGCTGTTTGGGTCATTGGTGTGTGCCATGGCGACCGTACCGCGTTGGTTCTTCAGGCCGTTGGACGCCTCATTGACGATTGGGTCGCGCGTGGGTTTTTGCGCCATATCCGAAGTCATCCCACCGCCCTGGACCATGAAATTGGCGATGATGCGATGAAAAATTGTGCCATTGTAGAAGTCGTCATTGACGTACTGCAGAAAGTTGGCAGTGGTCACCGCCGCCGCTTGCTCGTCCAGTTCGATAACGATATCACCTTTTGTTGTTTCGAGTTTGACTTTGTCTGCCATTTTTTAGTGGTCTTTCAATCTAATTCCGATTTACGATACGGCAAGCCCTATTCGATGATCGCAGCCGAATTGATGATCACAGGGGTGACCGGGACATTTTCAAGTCCGCCCACGGTCCTGGTGGGTACGACGATGATCTTATCGACCACGTCCATGCCCTGAGTAACCCTGGCGAAGACGGCATATCCGCCATAGGGACCGCCATAATTCAGAGGGGTGTTATTGACGTGATTTATAAAGAACTGGCTTGTAGCGCTGTTCAGATCGGGGTAGCGGGCCATTGCGACGGTGCCGCGGTCGTTTTTCAGGCCGTTGGACGATTCATTGACAATCGATTCGTGGACGGGCTTTTGCGCCATGTTGATCGTGAAGCCGCCGCCCTGGATCATAAAATTGGGTATGACACGATGAAAGAGCGTACCGCTGTAGAAGCCCTCGTTGACATACCGCAGGAAGTTGGCACAGGTAACCGGAGCCTTCTGCTCGTTCAGCTCGATGACAATATCTCCCATCGTGGTTTGCAGCCTTACACGTATCGGTGCCTGCTCAACCGGTGCAGTCGGTGCAGTCGGTTCGGCCGATGCGACTGGCGTGGCCGGTTCGACCGGTGTTTTGGCCACTGTCTCGGAGTCGCCGGTTGTTTCCAACTGGGTCTGTTGTAACTGGCTCTGGTCTGGCTCGACCCGCTTTTCACAGCCGGCGACCAACCACATCGTCATTGCAATTATAACAATAGTCCAAATCCTGCGCATTGTCCTTTGTCCTTTCTGTATGTGTTTTATTTTGTAATGTGCTGCCGGTTTTTGAAAAAGCAACGAAGCGGACAGGCCCAAAGCATGTCCCCGGCCTCGGAGGATACACCCCTCCGTCCAATGGGCGGTACAGGACTTGAACCTGTGACTTCCTGCTTGTAAGGCAGGCGCTCTAGCCAACTGAGCTAACCGCCCCTAAGGGAGAATCAGTCATTATACGGAAGTGGACATCTTTATCAATCACCAACCCATAACAATTCATCACATGCACACTAAAGTGCAAACTTCAACTAATTGTAACCGTCCACGAGATCCAATGCAACCACGTTTTGAGACACCATGGCACCGTGATTTTCGCAGACAAGGGCAGCTAATTTGTTGGCTTGCTGGTTGATTTGTTCAATATTTTTCTGTGAGAGCAGACCAACAACAGCCATAGCGGTAAAACTATCGCCGGCGCCAACAGTGTCAATTGGCCTGCATTTGATTCCCGGATGTTCGTTTACCTGTCCTTTATGGTATATTATACTCCCATTTGCTCCACAAGTAAGAATGATTGTCTCCATGGTTTTTTTTTCGGCCAATTGGTCAAGACAGGAAATTTGTGTGCCTTTGATACCGAACATGTCAGCCACAACAACAAGCTCTTCGTCATTTATCTTGAGAACGTTAGCTAACTCAAATGATTCGTTTATGGTTTGCTTACTATAGAAGCTCTGCCTCAAATTTATGTCAAAGACACGCAGGCAGCCATTGCCGGCGTTTTCAAGGAAATTCATGACACTGTTTCTGGATAGTTTACTACGTTGCGAAAGCGAACCAAAGCAGACAGCATCAACCTGCCCGGCCAGCCGAGCAAGTTTCTCATCGAATGTAATATAATCCCATGCAACGTTTTCGGTTATCGTATATTCCGGCTTACCGTCAGTATCCAGTTTCACGTCAACTGTGCCGGTCGGCTTATTTTCAAGTATTTGTATATATTCGGTGTTGATCCCTGCCTGACTTAATTTTAGCAGAGATTGGCTGCCAAGTTCATCATTGCCGACGGCGCTTACGGGCCATGCGCGCATGTTAAGCAGATTGCAGTAATACACAAAGTTAGCGGGAGCTCCACCGAGTTGTTTGCCGCTGGGCAGCATATCCCAGAGCAACTCTCCGATACCGACTATTTTGAAACTTGACTGTAACATATCGCTTACCGGTTTTTGTTTTATTCTATTCCCAGATGTTTTTGTATCTGTTCGAGTGGAACTCCCTTTGTCTCGGGCATTATTGCAATTACCCAGATGAGTTGAAAGACCATCATTACGCAATAAAAGGCAAACACCGTACCGCCGCCGATCTGTTTAGCAATCAACGGGAACGTTCCTGAGACGGCTGCTGCCATTATCCAGTGAGTGAACGACCCGAGAGCCTGCCCACGTGCACGAACACGGTTCGGGAATATCTCACTGATAAACACCCATATAACCGCACCCTGACCAAAAGCGTGCGATGCTACAAATACCACAATGCTTATCAATACTATCATGCCTCCGCTGCCCACGGCGGAAATCGCTTTTGCCGAAGCGGTCCTTAAAGCCTCAACCACCTGGGGAGTTGCTCCGGCTTTTACAGCACCGGCGATAGCTTCTAATGAATCGGAGACAGCAGCGAATTCCGCGCTGTATGTGAAAAAGGTCCAGGCCGCGACCCCCAGACTGACAATATAGCCAATCGAGCCCACCAGCATTAGTTTTTTTCTGCCAAAATGGTCGATAATCAAAAGTGCCGCCATCGTAAATATCAGATTAGTGAAACCGATAAGAACCGGCTGAAACATCGCACTTTCCTCGCCGGCGCCAGCCATCCGAAAAATAGCCGGTGCATAGTAAAGAATGGCATTGATACCGGACAGTTGATTAAACATCGCGATCAGAACGGCAAGCATGATCGGCTTGATATATTTTTTGCAGTACAAAGGCTCTCTAATACTGTGGTGTTCCAGATCAAGGGATGTCTGGATCGAAGCCATCTCCTCGTCCACATTTTCTGTACCAAGAGTGGTAAGCACAGCCTTGGCCTCATCGGGGCGTTTTTGACCCATAAGCCAACGGGGGCTTAGCGGATTAGCAAACAGCATCAGGAAAAAAATAAGAGCAGGAAATGCCTCGACGCCAAACATCCAACGCCAGGCAGTACCTTCAACTATGCCTGCGCCCGTGTTTGTAAATACGACCGTAATAATATAGTTTGACAAAAATGCCAGCAGAATGCCGAATACGATATTAAACTGAGTTAACGCAACGAGCCTGCCGCGGAATTTAGCGGGTGAGATTTCAGCGATATATGTCGGAGAGACGACAGTTGCGCCACCGACACCGAGACCGCCGATAAAACGGAAAATCAAAAATGAATACCAATTCCACGCGAAGGCACTGCCGACAGCGGAAACAAAATACAAAACCGCTGTAATGAGGAGGGTTTTTTTGCGACCAAATTTATCCGAAGGCTTACTGAAAGTTATCGCGCCGACAATCGTTCCGATCAAGGCGCTGGCAACAGTAAAACCATAGGCACCATCGCCCAGGTCGAATAGTGACCGCAAAGCCATTTCAGCTCCCGATATCACTATTGTATCAAAACCAAATAATAATCCGCCAAGCGCTGCGACTATCGCACTTCTGAGCAGGAATCCTGATATTTTCATACTTCAATCCCCATGTCACTAAGCATTAATTGTCGGTAACCGTTCACAGTCAGAAACGGTGCGTTAAAACGCACCCCTTGGTAATTGGGGACATCTGCGCATTTGAGTTTCTATGGATATATCCCTGAAACGGGGAAATGTCAAACCTATTCTGGCCGGGCCTGGCAAAACTTGAATCGCGCTCACCCCATCCACAAGGTCGCGTAACAGGGTCGCGGCGGGGGCGGCGGGGGGGCGGCGGCGCAAAAAGAAAACACCAAGCAACCGAAGCCGCCCGATGTTTTCCGGAGGGGAGAAAACTTTTTCACCCATGGCATCGACAAAAAAGGCAAAATGCTTTAGAAATATCGGCCCAATTTGAAAATCTATATGGCCCCACACGCCCTGTCGTTTGTTGGGCGGCGATATTATGGGACGGGGAGATAAAAAAAAAGGGGGGGGCAGGCGGGAAAACGATTTTTATGCGGGAGTAACTGTGACTACTTCTTTTTTAACCACTTACAACGAAATACATCGCGAATTTTTTCGCTGAAGCTCAGCCCGACCTTTTGCATACTGGCTGTGAAATCCGCCCGGCGAAGTGTCTCGGCGTCCACTTTCACGGACCGCGTAAAAAACGGCAGGATTCGCCCCGCCAGCGCCCCCAGTATCGAATTTTTCTTCATTTTTTTGACCATTTTCACCGCACGACTGCCGTTTTCGCCGTCGCCGCCATCGCTGTCGCCATCAGTTTTTCGCCGCTGAGTACCTGTTGCCGGCCGCTGCTGTGGATCTGCCGCCTCTCAATGACCTCGGCGTCACTGTCGTAATACTGTTGCACCGCCCCGACGCCGCCCTGTGCCGCCCCAGCCGTTTTATATCCGCCCGCCAGGAGCCACCCGCTGAATTCGTCGTCGTACTCGGCAGGGTAGATCAACGCCGTCACATACTTCCGGTCCCCGACCCGTGCCAGGTGGACCTTTGCCCTGGCCGGAACGTCCCCGCCAGCCAACTCAATCAGGCGCTCAAAATCCCCCATCGCCGTCTCACGGCCGTCAGCATAAAAGAGCATCCCAGCTTCAAGCTCGAATAATTCCCGACGGACCCCTTTCAGCTCCATCCGTCCGTCCGGGTATGCGTTGTGAATCTTATAGACCTTTACATCATCGAACCGCTCGCTTTCCAGCAATTCAGCCACCTCGGCAGCGACAAACCCCACGCCGCAGGCCCCGCCAAAATCGACCACATACAAACCCTTATATTTGTCCGCATTCGAAACGTCGGGCAGTTTCATACACAGCCACCTTTTATGATTGATTATTGATTATTAGTTGTGCGAATTTTCTTTTTCCGACCTGCACAACCATTCCCTCTGTCGGGACGACTTGCACATTCGCCTCTGTCACTTTTTCGTCGTTGATACGCACGCCGCCCTGTTTAATCATCCGTTTTGCCTGGCTGCTGCCGTCAACCAGTCCGCAGTGCAACAGCAGTTTGCCCGCGTTTATCGCCTCTGCGCCAATCCGAACCTGCGGCATATCGTCAGGCAGCTGGTTCTTTGCGAACACCTTATCGAACTGTTCCGCCGCCTCCTCAGCCGTCTTTTCGCCGTAAAACTGCGACACAATCATCCTGCCCAGCGTCACCTTAGCCTGTTTCGGATGTGTCTTTGACGCGTCGGTCAGCTCAGCTATTCGCCCAGCCGGCAGGTCCGTCAGCAGCGTGTAATAATTCTCCATCATCTCGTCGGAGATACTCATACATTTGCCGAACATCTCGCCCGCCTCGTCCGTAACGCCGATATAGTTGCCCTTGGACTTGCTCATCTTCTCTTTACCATCCAGCCCCACCAGTATCGGCATGGTGATGACGATCTGCGGCTCCTGTCCGTCGAGTCTTTGCAGGTCACGTCCGACCAGATTATTAAACGTCTGGTCCGTCCCGCCCAGTTCGACGTCGCTCCTGATCATCACCGAATCATGGCCCTGCATCAACGGATAGAGAAATTCATGTATGCCGATGGGATCGCCTTTTTTGTACCGCAGCTCGAACGTGTCGCGTTCCAGCATCCGCGCGACCGTCATCGAGGCGGTCAGCTTGATGACCTCAGCCAGCTTCATGTCCGCCAGCCATTCGCTGTTGTAGCGTATTTCGATCTTATCTTCGGACATATCCAGAATGCTGCCAGCCTGGGCGAAGTACGTCGTGGCGTTAGCCTGTATCTGTTCGGTTCTCAGCATCGGCCTGGTGCTGTTCTGTCCCGTCGGATCGCCTATCCGGGCGGTATAGTCCCCTATGATAAGCACCGCTTTGTGGCCCATGTCCTGAAACTGCCGCAGCTTTCGCAGCACGACCGTATGTCCCAGGTGGATGTCCGGGGCCGTCGGGTCCATCCCCAGCTTGACTCGGAGCTGCCTGCCTTCGCCTCGGGCGACCGTTAGCCGACGGGCAAGTTCATCTTCACTGAAGACCTCCACCGTGCCGCGCTTCAATAGTCCAATCTGCTCTGCAATCGCCTTTGTAATTGTTTCTGCCATTTCGCCTTCTCGGTAGCAACTTCGTATTTTTGCCCGCAGCCTGCCCTATTATCGAAGAGGGGATTATACATCAACCAGCCGCACTTGGCAAGCCGAAGTGATTATTGCCCCACCAACCTATTCATTATTTGCAAAAGAGTACTACTTTAGCCGTGTGAAGCACTGCTGACAATCCCGATTTATTGGGATTCGATAATAGTAACCGTGTCATGCCTGCGCAGGCAGGCATCCATTTGTCCCGGCGTGTTGGGATGTTAAAATGGATCCCTGCCTTCGCAGGGGTGACTTTGATAGGATAATTGACTGAGTAGCTGAGCCGACGAGAATGGGCCGCGACCGAGCTCGTCGGAGTCGGCTCAGATACGGACAATTGCAAAAGGGCCCTACTATTTCAAACTACTTCAAATGGCTAAAATGTTACGCAAAAACCATGTTTTTCACCGGTCGGTGACACACTGCTGTCACTGTCGGCAATATTTCATTTTCGTTTTCCGGACCGACGCTGTAGTTTGACATTGCGGGCGATTTAAAAGGTTGCAGGACAATTTACTACCATATGTGTACAACGATAATTTTGGGGTATGGAGAATATGGACGTAATGGCCTCTGCTGAAGAAAGATTGCCGGGCAAACCGATCTACCCACGGTGTAGTGCCCGGCAGTCTTTAAGGACCAGGTACCGATCAAACCTCTGTGTGGTAGAACTTAATCACCTTCAGCTGTCTTCTATTCGACGGTGACGCTTTTTGCAAGGTTTCTGGGTTTGTCCACATCATGTCCGCGAAGCACTGCGGCGTGGTAGGCCAGCAGTTGCAGCGGCACGACCGTCAGCATCGGCTGAAAGACCTCCGCCGTGGCCGGGACAGTAATCAGATGGTCGGCATACTGTGTTATATGTTCATCGCCCTCGGTCGCCACCACGATGGTTTTGCCCCCGCGTGAACGGACCTCCTCAATGTTGCCGATGACCTTTTGGTACTGGCTGGACTGGGTTGCGATGAACACCGTCGGCATTCCGTCGGTAATCAACGCGATCGGGCCGTGCTTCATCTCCGCCGCAGGCAGTCCTTCGGCGTGGATATAGCTGATTTCCTTCAGCTTCAGCGCACCTTCCAGTGCGACGGGATAGTTAAATCCCCTGCCCAGAAACAGCCAGTTTTCCCTGTCGATGTTGGCCCTGGCGACATCTTTGATATGCTCGCTCTGGGCCAGTATCCGTTTTATCTTGTCCGGCAACTGCATAAGTTCTTCGAGCAGTTGCCCGGCATATTCGCTGGAGATATGTCGTCTGCGTCCCAGCTCGACGGCTATCATCGACAGCACCGCCACCTGTGCGGTAAACGCCTTGGTGCTTGCAACGCCGATCTCCGGCCCGACGCGCAGGTAGATACCCGCGTCGGTGGTTCGCGCTATTGTCGAGCCGACCACGTTTACAAGCCCCAGCACAGTTGCCCCACGCTCCTTTGCCTGTTCGACCGCCGCCAGTGTATCAGCCGTCTCGCCCGACTGGCTGATGGCGATAACGACCGTGCCGTCTTCAATGATCGGATTGCGATATCGAAATTCACTGGCGTATTCCACCTCAGCCGGGATGCGTGCCAGTTGCTCGAACAGGAACTCACCGACCAGCGCTGCGTGCCATGCCGTCCCGCAGGCGGTCAGGATAATGCGTTTCGTGCGAGTCAGCTCTCGCAGATGCGATTGCAGACCGCCCAGGACAACACAATTGTTGCGCAGATCGACGCGCCCGCCCAGACATCTGGCAAGGCATTCGGGCTGTTCGCCGATCTCTTTCTGCATATAGTGTTCACAGTCGGCCAGTTCAATCTGTTCGAGAGAAAATTCAATCTCCATGATTTCCTTGGTGACCGGCGTATTCCCGATAGTCTTCGTGCGAAAGCCATCGCCCGTGACGGTAACCATTTCACCGTCAGCCAAATAGATCGCCTGGGTAGTATGTTCAACGATAGCCGAGGCATCCGAGGCGATGATATATTCGTTCTTACCGATGCCCAGTATCAGCGGGCTGCCCTTTTTAGCGCCGATCAGCATATTCGGATAGTCCGCACACACGATCGCCAGCCCATAGCTGCCCACCAGTTCGCGCAGTCCCTGCTGGACGGCCCATTCGAACCTGTTTTGCCCGTTGATTTCGAGCGTCTCGCTGTCGGGATTATTGTAAAAATAGCCGATCATCGCAGCGATAACCTCGCTGTCGGTCTCGCTGGCAAATGCAACGCCCTTGCCTTCGAGCCATTTCTTCAAGGTGGCATAGTTTTCGATGATGCCGTTATGGACGATTGTAATCTTGCCCGTGTGGTCCGTGTGTGGGTGTGCGTTGATCGTATTCGGTCGGCCGTGTGTTGCCCATCGTGTATGCCCGATGCCGAGCACTTCGCCAGTTTCCTGCCTGGGCAGTATATCTTCGAGGGCATTGATTCGGCCGGAGGTCTTCTTAATCGTCACCGCTCCTGGCCTGACCAGGGCGATGCCCGCCGAATCATAACCGCGGTACTCCAGCCGTTTAAGGCCTTCGACCAGTATCGGCCTTGCTGGCTTATGGCCAAGATATGCGACTATACCACACATACACCACTCTCCACACAAAAACAGTTACAAAGTAATACTACAACGCCGCTTAGTTTTGCAGGGCATTGATAACCTTTTGTTATACGGAATGCTATGTCAATCGGGTTAAATTCGAAATCCGAATATCGAAGCACGAAACAAATCAGAAGTTATCCGAACGGACCTGATTCACATCACCCACCGGGCAACATGGTAACACACATCACCGAGGCACACCAAGGTTGAATCGCATTAAAAAAGCCCCGCACACAGCCGAGCTTTTCGGGCGACGATTAGCAGGCCTTCACATTTGTGGCTTCGGGGCCCTTACGGCCCTGAGATGTCTCAAATTCCACTTTCTGCTCGTCCCTGAGTGTCTTGAACCCCTCAGTTGTGATGTTCGAGTAATGCACGAAAAGATCATCCCCGCCAGAATCCGGCACGATAAAACCGAATCCCTTTTTCTCGTTGAACCATTTTACCACACCTGTTTCCAACTCCGTCACTCCCCAGGCCCTGTGCCCGATCTTAACAGCCCCCTCATGATCGCAGGAAGGACGGGCCCAAGGGAAAAAAGCCCGAACCTCAACAAAACCACATCAGCAGTAGAACGCATTGCCGGACGCCTGTAAAGGGGTAATTTTCGATATCTCCCAAAAAAATTTACCCCGGCAAAGCAGCGAACACACACCGTTTCGGCACCCGCCGTCATCCCCATATCGCAAAGAAAGGCCTCCGCACAATCGGCAGGGCCTGCAATTTGAGTACATCCAACGTCTTCTGTGGTACGAATCGGACGGCGAATTTCGCGACCTGTCAAGGGCTGGCAGCAGCCAGAAACGGTGCGTTAAAACGCACCCTACGTGCTAAAATGTTGAATTACTGTGAACGGTTACCGTTTTTTTTCTTGCAAATTTCGGCATCGTCGATAGATTGCGCGGTACGACAGGGTTGGACCGGGTATGTTTGTCCCGGCTTACACTGGAGGAGTGACCGAGTGGCTTAAGGTGACGGTCTTGAAAACCGTTGTACCGCAAGGTACCGGGGGTTCGAATCCCTCCTCCTCCGTTATGCTTTGCTCAGCGGCTATGCAAAGAGCAGCAGGCCCAACGCCATAACCACCTTCACCCTCCGGTAAAGCCCTCATATCTCCCGTCCCTCGAAAAAGGACAATCCATCCCTCTTTGCAAGTATGTTTTATGCGGCACGGGGCGTTTGGGCGTGATGTTGTAAACGGCAGGGCAAAACCCTATCGCCTGGCGGACAGATGGGAGGCATAAGAAAAGGGCCGGAAGGTTTATTATAATACAGCCATAACCTTCCAGCCCTGTTTGTCAACGTCTGCAATCGCCGCGTCCACCACTAATCAGTAGCTTGTTGCCTCCGCACTGGGTGCGGTCTCCTTGTTCTGCGGAGACGTATCACGTGCAGTCACGGTGTACGTCCTCTGGATAAACTGGCCGCTGGCACGTGCCACAAACTCCCATGCTTCGAGAACATTGTCGTACGCGTCAGTCCACTGTGCGCCATGCCAGTCGCTGTCGATATCTCCGTCAGTACTCACGAACCGGTATTCAACCACAGTACCCTCCGGGTCAGTGGCCTGAACGGCAGACATGATGTGGTACCAGAAGCCATCGCCACCATCAATCGCCTGCGGGAACTGGTCAAACTGTGCCGGGTCGGGGTCGGGCGGTAGGTTCTCTACAGGTACTAGAGGCGTGCCGACTGCGGGCAGACTCTCGACCCTATTATCAAAGGTATCCCTTACCTCAAAGCGGTACGTATAAGCCTGACCGGTTACGAGTCCGGTGTCTTCAAATGTCCGTGCATCCGGCGAATAATTGTCCGCGCCAGGGTCCGTGTCCTGCAGCCAACCGCTGACGACGTCCATGACCGTAGCGGCCGCATCGAGATACCTGATGAACCTGTATTCGATCGGGCCGTGCTGGTCGGCAGCGACAGCGGCAACCATCTCCAATGACGTCGTGCTCGTCGATGTCGGCAGCGTATCCCACACAACCGAAGTGGGCTGGTCATTCTCATACCCGACCATGACAGTTACCGGAATCGAGTCAGCGGTAACCAGGCCGATGTACTCCGGCCCGATCTCCGTGTAGATGCTCAGTGTACCAGGCATACGGATTTCCGCGGCCCTGACAACGTAAGTATAAACTTCCTTGTAAGTAAGTCCCGTATCCGTCCACTCCGGCTGAACATCTTCAATGTTCGGGAAGTACATCCACGGACTGATATGGCCGGGCAGGCCGCTGCCTTCCACGTTTGTGCACTCGAACTGATAGGCTATGGACCAACCCCATGAATCCTTGGCACGTGTTGCAGCCATGGCTGCGGCGGTATCGTCAATCGTACCATCCGTGCCCCTGGGCGATCTGGGTTTACCATCAATCCACACCAGCAGGGTAGCCGGATCAGCCGGGGCAGGCTCAAAGCGGTATCCCCACTCGGATGGGTCGGGTATCGGCCCGGTGTTATCCTCAACAAGCCAGCACGCGGTCAACGAGACCAGGTCTGCAAGGTTTACCATGCTGTCGCTGTTAATATCCGAACCGTCGCACCACCCGTTCGCGATGCTGCACGAATCAAGCCAGCGGAACGCAATTTCGGCAAAGTCGGCAAGATTGACATATCCGTCCCTGCCGTCGGTTGGTAAATCGCAATAACTGCACGGTTCAGTCCCCCTGAGCAGCGGATAGTGATAACCCCTGTCAACCGTGCCCCTGTCCATGGTGTCGAATCCGTCATCGGTTCTGGTGGTATATTTGTCCAGTCCGATACTGCTGGCAGCAACACTGCCGGTATCGACGCACGGGCTGTTCACACTCTGAACCGGGTATGGGTCGGCGATATCGCTGGCCACAATCTGGCTGAGATAGTACTCGCCGAACGGTCCGACGACAAACTTCGGATCATCGGTACTGGTGGTCCCCTGGTCCCAGTTGAACGTACAGCCTTCCTCGATAAGTACACCCGATTCGAGCAGGCCGTTCTGAATGTTACTGTAGGACACCGTCATAACGGACGGCCTGGGGTCATACACAAATCCGGTTCCAACAACGATCTGACGACCGAAGTCCGCGGAGTTGTCCCAGAAGATACTGTCGATAATCTCGACGTTACTGTCATAGCCGCAGAACAATCCGCCGCCGAGTCCGTCTCCGGGGGTTGCCCCGAACAGGCCCGTTGCCGTATTATTGGTAATGGTGCTGTTGGCGATCAGCGGGTCGGCCTGCCAGTTAACCGATATGCCGCCTCCGTCTCGGCCGGCATAGTTACCGGTGACCAGACAGTTAAGCAATGTCGGATTGCCAGGCTCGGTGCCGGTAAGATAGATACCGCCGCCAGATGTCCTGGCCTGGTTGCCCATGATCTGTGTGTGACTGACATCCAGTGTCGAACCGGCACCAAAGATACCACCGCCGCAACCTGTCTCGTCAACCGGGGCTTCGCCGCCGTCCATCGTCAGTGCCAGGTTCCTGCCGATGAGGCATTTTGTGATTTTACCGGAGCCGCCATTGGCGTAGATTCCCGCACCGAACAACGCGGTGTTTTCGAGGAAGTTGCTGTCGGATATTTGCGGATGGGCATCAAGCCAATAGACGGCACCTCCCACGGCAGCTTCGTTGCCTATGAAGGCACATCCCTCGAAGCTGATCGATTCTGTCTGCTCGAACGCAATGCCGCCGCCGTGACCCAGGTACGAGTTCAGGGTGTAAGTCTCAGCCGGTGCAGGTGCGACATTGTCAACGATCCGGCACTTGACGAAACTGACATTGCTCTCGGCGGCACAATATACGCCACCACCATAACTCGATATCTCGTAAACATGGTGAGGTTTGGGCCGATCCTGGAAATATCCGTCAACCGCACCGCCCAGACCGCTGATGCCGCCCTGTGTGCTGTTGCCGATTATATCGCATTCGATGAATTCAGGCGAACTGCCCTCTTCACAGTACAGGCCGCCGCCATAAGCGCTGTAGAACCTGTAGTCGCCGATGTATCCCCACGACTGCCACGGCGCAAACGAATCATCGCTCCAGGCACCGCCGTAACCGGCAGCCATATAGATACCGTTAACAATGGCTGAATCGCCGCCGTTTCCGCCGTTTGCCCCGGTGGCACTGCAATTCGTGATTGTACAGGCCCGGAAGACCGGCTCAGCGCCGTAGGCGATATAGACTCCGCCGCCAAGCGCCCTGCCGGGCCATCCGCCGCGACCGCCCGAGTCGTACTGGTTGGCACCAGCTCCGTTACCACCGTCACCGGCGATAACATGGCAGTCACGAACAATGGTATTTTCAATGGTGGGCCTGGAGTTGCCGCCGCAGATTATCCCGGCCCCGATTGCCCAGCCGCCGTCGTACGCGTCACCGCTGATGACCTGCGCTATGCCGCCGTCACCGGGACGGGCATTAAGCGTTATACCCTGAACGACACAGTTCTTGATAGTCGGCGAAGCGCCATAACCTACCACGATACCGCCGCCGCCTATGTTCTCACCGTGCGGGTATGTCGGCTCGTCCGCAGCAGACAGGTTTAGGTTCTGAATGGTTACCCCGCTGAGTACCGCACCGGGCCCGGCGTTACGGGTAAAGTAAACACCCGCTGCTGAATAACGGTCGCCAGACTGACCTGTCAACTCGGCGATGTTGATTATCGTCGATGCCACGACATCCGGGTCGTCCGGGTTGGTGCTTGTTATCGTGATGTTTTTATCCACGATAATGCTTGTACCGTAATACGTGTCGGGCCAAAGGATGATAACGTCACCCTCTCTGGCACGATTGATGGCTTCCTGGATAGTATCGGCGTCACCCGGTACATAATACGTCTCGGGCGGCGCCCCGGCCGGCGGAACCGTCACAAAGTCCATGTCATCGGCTTCAACGGCATCATATATCTGCGGCTCCTGTGTGACCTCGTCGGGCAGATATCCGAGAAGCTCCAGGTCCGCCAGCCATTTTTCAACGCCGTCACGCGCAAAGTCGTAACATTCCTCGCCGGACACAAACAGGTCTTCGTTGCCCATGCGGTCGGCCAGACCATCCATCGCCTTGAGCAGTTGATATGTAAACAGGCCGTGGCCAATTTCGGGATATTCCCATCCTGCCTGTTCGGCGCTCGCCGCCGTCACCACCACACCCATGCCGCTCGGGTCCGACGTATAAATCGTGCCGTCCGGCAGTATCGTCTCGTGCGGTACCAGATCAATGCCGAAACCGTCACCGGGCTTTGGCACATTGGCACCAAGGCCCCTGGGGATAAAGCTTAAATGCGCCGGCTGGCTGTGATAGCCCGTATCGAGCAGCACGACATACTTCCGCGTCGGCAGCGATCTGATCCAGTCGGCCATCTCATCGTCGCGGATGGAGTCACCTTCACTGGCAAGCAGGTATTCGTCCATCGCGTCGAATTCATCGATCGGTAACATGTCCGTTCCAGAGAAACCATGCCCGGCAAAATAGAACACGAACACATCGTCAAGGTCCATTTGCCGGCTGAGCATCAGGAACGCCTCACGTATCCGTGTCTTGGTAGCGTCACTGTCAACCAGCAGGGCGACGTTCTCAGCCTGCCACAGTCCACTGTTGAGCAGCCTCTGGTATATCTGGGAAGCGTCATGTGCCGCATAGTTAAGGTCGGAAATCTGCCCGGCATAGTCATTGATACCCACCACAACCGCATAGTAGTCAACCTTGACCGGCTCATAGGAGGCACTGACCTCCCTGTCATGGTTCATGACCACACTGTTTATCGCTTCGACAATCGTGTCGTTGTCCGTCCCGCTCCAGCGGACCTGGAACCCCGCCGGGGGCTCGGTAACATGCAGCTCTACCGCTTCGAGAGGCTCATACAGACCGCTTGGCGGCGTGATTTGCGGCTCAAAATCAGGCAAAACGTTAGCATCCACCGTCACCTTGGTGGTCAGCTCGAAGGCGATCTTGACGAACTCAGCCAGGACAGCCTTATTGCTGTCCATCGTCACAGCATTGTTCGGTTCGCCCCTGGTATCGTCATCGGTCCCCGTCCAGACGACCTCATAGCCAAATGGCGGCGAAGGTGTTACTTCCACGAAGACCTGGGTGTATCGCTTCAGTCTCAGACCATTCGGGTCGTGAGGCGTAATCTGCGGTTCGTATCCGTAGAGACTGTCAAGCCCGAACGCGTTTACATTGGTCCTGAGCACGAAGTACTCCAGCTCAAACAGCTTAACGTGACGGCCCAGATTGACGATGCCACCGTCGGGGACGCTGTCCGATCGCGTGGTGTACATGTCCAAACCGACTTCATTGGCGTCGGCACTTCCAATATCAATACACGGGCTGTCCTTCAACTGGCCTGCCGCGATTTCACAGAGGAAGTACTCCTGACCGATAAACAGCGGGTCGTCGCCGATGTTGAAGGTATCGTCATCCCACGTCTTGCTGTTCGGATCCCATCCGACTACCGAGGAGCCCTCTTCCACATAGATCGGTATCGGGACAAGGTTGGCAATCGCCATACCCAGATCGACCCTGGGCTTGGTGATCGACACCTTCGTGTCGGTCACAGGCCTGCCCGTGGCGACCAGCAGGCTGCGGACCTCGCTTGGAATCAGATAGCGGCCCAGCTTCGACAGGGCAGCATTTTGAATGCTGGCAATACAGCCCGCCGCGAACGGACAGGCCGACGATGTGCCGTTGAAGTTCGGGAAGTAATCCCCGGCATCGTAACCCAGCAGCCCGACGATGTCAGTGGTGTACATCGGATCGGCCGGAGCAAGAATATCGAGCAGTTCATCGGTATTGGAATACACGGTTACCTCGTCGGTCGTGTCATAGACCGCACCGACCGAGATGATGTTGGACATAGCCGAGGGCCACGAGATACCCTGACCGGCAAAGCCGTCGTTACCCGACGCAGCCGTGATCGTAATACCCACTTCCGTCGCCGCCGCCGCCAGGATTGTATGTGCCGGCGAGAATGCGTCTGCTGTCACTTCATTGTCAAACGGCACACTGTACAGAGCCCAACTGTTACTGATTACCTTGATCGGATTTGCCGGATCCAGGTCCCTGTTTGTAATGCACCAGTCCCAGGCAGCCAGCGTGGCGTCCGTCGGGAACGACCCGACATCGTCCGGTGACGCCTTCAGGGCATACAGCTTCGCCCCGTAAGCCACACCGCCGATATAATCTCCGACTATGCCGAGGTCACCGGCGGCGATACCGGCACAGCATGTACCGTGTGCCTCGGTGCCGGGCATCGGGTCGGCATCGTTATTGAAAGTGTCGTAGCCACCGATAACCTTGTCATTCGGAAATGCGCCGCCGCCGAGCATAGGATGTGTATAGTCGATACCGGTGTCAACAATCGCTATGGCGACACCACTGCCGTCATAGGCCGCCCTGGCCTGCGTGGCATTGGCCAACGGAATCGACTGAGCCAGCATCGGTTTGGCATAACGTACCGGCTCGATATGGGCCACCGCCGAATTACTCAGCAGCGCGTCCAGCCCAACCTGCGTGACATCCACACTAAATCCGGCAATGTTCTGATACCGATATTTCAGTGTGAACTCGCTGGCCGCCAACGCAGCGAGTACACTGTCGATGCGATATGCAATCTCATCCCGGTAGATACCGACCGAGACAAGATCGTTCCAGTCAACGGCCCGTTTCAGCACGGTGGGTTGTTTGAGCGTAACGATAACCTTGACTGACTCGGCGCCGGCGTCGAACTCTGCGGCGATAGCGGTACTGTCGATAAGCGTCGCACTGCCGGCACCGCCGTCGGGCACCGCCCCTTCAATGTTGAATTCGTCAACCGCGTTCGGGTCAAAGGCCGGCCCGACATCGCTGTACGTGACCTTCACCACCGAAGGCCTCGAACCGCCGCTGTCGACGGCAATCTGTGAACCGCCAACGGCCACGTTGCCCCAGATGATGCTGTCGATGACATCGACGATGCTGCCATAAGAAGCGTACAAGCCGCCGCCATAGCCGGCATCTGCGCCAGCCGAGCCGTCAACGAAGTTGTTCGTGATGGTACAACTGGAAATTATCGGTTGGACATACCTGGCAGATATACCGCCGCCGTCACGACCGGCTATGTTCTCGTACAGCAGGCTGTTATGCAGTCGCGGAGACATGGTATCGTCCACGTTGCTTCCGATGTAGTAAATACCGCCGCCGGAGCCGCTGGCACGGTTTGCGGTGAATATGGTGTCGGTAACTTCCACCAGCGACGACAGACTGTAATATCCGCCGCCGTGGCCGAAGATAATATCGTACGGCAGGGCCTGGTAGGTCGGATCGCCCGGATCGCCGCCGACCAGCGCCGGATCGACCGCGGCGAAGTTGTTCTCCACATAAGACCCGGCAATCACCCCAACGCTCTCGATGGTGTACAGCCCCGCACCGTGGTAGGCCGAGTTAAAGATAAAGTTACAATCGGCCACGTCCAACTGGCTGTCAAGCGTGTACAAACCACCGCCAATGGCAGCCTGGTTGTTCTCGAAGGTCGTATTGATCGCCTCCATCGAACAGTCGTCCGTGTAGCCGACACCGCCGCCGAAACTGACATAGTAGTCATCCGGCCAAACATCAATGGTGGACGGGTCAGCGGAGTTGTCTCTGATAACACAATCGACGAGTTTGAGGTTGCAGCCCCTCGTTGCAAAGATCGCGCCGCCGCCGTTCTCGATGTTGAGTTTTCGATCGGGCCATCGCCAGTAGAAATCACTGTACCCTCCGATACCGCTTACACCACCGTAGGAGTGGTTGTCCTCGAACAGGCACCCTTCGAATTCCGGAGAACTGTCGAATTCGCAGAACACCGCGCCGCCGTAACCGCTGTATCTCCAATAATCGTCATAGGCCGTCTCGTACGGGTCATACACGTAGTTCTGTAACCAGTCCTCCCAATTGAGGAACTCCTCCAGACCGAACCACTTGGACCAGCGGTCCCATCCGTAAATCGGCATGTAACCGCCGATGCCGTATCGGGTGTACCGATCACCGAATTCCCAGCCGTCCCACCACCAGGAAAAGTAGTCGTCTTCAAGGCTGTCAGCCCATATCCAGTTACCGCCCCTGCCGCCATAGTCCACGTCAGATTCTTTGCCATCGCCACCGTCGCCGCCGTTACCGCCCTGCGCAAAGCAGTCGATGAATTCGCAATCGAGGAAGTACGGGTTACTGTCGTAGCCGCAATAGACTGCGCCGCCATAGGCGCGACCGGACCAGCCGCCATCCCAGCCATCTGGGTGGGAGTCACAGCCGTCACTGCCGCGACCGCCGTCACCACCGGTAACCGAACTGCCCTCAAACCGGCAGTTCAGAATCGTCGGAGAGCTGGCGATCATGTGGATGACACCGCCATAGATACTGCCGCCGTTATATCCGTCCGAAGGTACCTTGTCGCAGGGTTCTCCGCTGAGGCCGTTACCGCCATGCCAGTTGGCACCGATGAAGTTGCAGTTGCGAATCGTGATTTTGCTGTTGTACAGCGATATTCGTCCCGACTGGATGGTAAGACCTTCGATGACCGACTTACTGCCAACGTCGGCTATTGAGAAATCATAGCTGACCAGAACGGTCGCCGCAACGGTCTCAGGATCGTCCGGATTGGCCCCGGTAAGCGTAATATTCTTGCCGAGGAAGCGGATGGTGTCAAACGAAACAGGAGTGTACCGTCCGGGTTCGATCCTCACAATATCGCCGTCTTCGGCCTTGTCAATCGCCTCCTGGATCGAGGTGTAGTCTCCCGCCGAACTGCCCACAACCAATAGACGCGGCAGCCTGAACTGGACGGTGATATGCCTATCGGCGTTCATTATTACCACGTTGGTTATCTCTACAGAGTTGTCATTGAGCGTACCGCCGGCCCAGAACTCAACGTTATAGGATGCCTCCGGGATTGCCGTAAGCGTTACCATTTGTCCACTGTAGTACGTCCCCTCAGCCGGTATGACCGAGCCGTGTCCGCCAATCACCGAGACCGTCAACTGGAATGTCTCCAGGGTGGTGTAGTCGGTATAGTGGTAGCCCAGGTCAACCGTCCCGTCGTCCAGAGTGTTATCTTTTTGCGTGGTCTTGAGATTAAGCCCCAGATCAACAGACAACGCACCTCCAGCATTAACCGCCGGACTGAGGCTATTCAGGTAATAGCTGCCCAGCACGCCCGCCTCAAAGAGCGGATCGCCGTCGGTGTTGTCATGGTTGTCGTTGACCGTGTTGATCGCGGTAGCACCGGTATAACCGGCACCTGTCCCGGCGTCGTAGATGTCTCCGTCCGGGTTGTTATTGAACAGGCTGAATGTCACCTGTGAATCGCCGCCAATCTGCTCTTCGTAGATCGCATAGCCGTCGTTGCCGGCAAAGATTGAATTGGATATCTTCGGATAGCTGGACCAGTCACAGAACACCGCGCCGCCGAATTCGTCGGCGGTATTGTCGGCAAAGGTGCAGTTGTCCAGCAGTGTTTCCACGAAGATATTGCAGCCGATAGCTCCGCCGCCGTAGGAACTCCTGTTGCCTGTGAACAGAGAGTTCTTCACCGTCTGAGTAATCCTGGCGTCGGCGCCGTAGAACATGATACCGCCGCCATAGGCCTCGTCGCCCTCGACGACATTGTCTTCAACAATGAAGTTTTCGATTGTTGCCGTCGTCACCACGCAGGCCATGCCGCCACCGAGACTGAAATCAGAGATGGCACGGTTGGCACGCATGAGACCGCCATCCAGCGAGACAGTTCCGTCGGCCAGACACAAACCACCGCCGGTTTCGGCTTCGTTCGTTATGAAGTAACAATCGTTGAACTTCGCGTCGAATTCCCTGCCGTACAAACCGCCGCCGTACCGTGCCTTGTTGTCCACAAAGACGCAACCCTGGAAATCCAGATCTACGATAGATACGTTGGGGTCAACGTCGTCATAACCGAAGAAGGCACCGCCGTAGCCATTCGCGGCGTTGTCACTGAAAGAGCATTGGGTAAAGGTGGCATCGCTTTTGCAACTGACGGCTCCGCCATCGGCATAGGAATAGTTGCCCCGGAAGTCACAATTGGTCACATTGGCCTCATAGCATCTAGACCCTATGTAAAGACCACCGGCAGCTATGCCCAGCGGAGCGATCGGAACGCCGTAGCCGTAATACGAACTATAATAATACGAGCTATAGTAATACGAATCACCCAGCAATCCGTATCCTGGATTGATGTTGTCTATGAAGCTGCAATTGTCCACGTCAACCCAGCAGTGCGAATTGGCATAGACAGCCCCAGCAATGTTCTCGCGGAATTCGCAATTCTTCAGCACGATCAGGTTGTTAGGATCGGAGAAGATAGCCCCGCCGTATGTACCTACGGTTGAAGGTGTCACATCAACTCCCGTGCCGGTGGCATAATACGGGGTCGATATCGGTGACTCATAAGTTCCGTTGCCGACAAAGTTGCTGTCCGTGATGTCCGCATCGCAGTTTTTCCCGTAGAAGATAGCTCCGCTGCGGATACCACCAAGATGGAACACCCAGCCGTCTGAGCCGTCATGCGCGACCCAATTATCGCCCCACTCAGTGCCGCCCGTCATCGAGCCGCCACTGCCAGGCTTCCCGCTGGTGGCAATATTGTCGATGAACGTGCAGTCTCTGATAATGGGCAGACATTTACGGTCGAAGTAGAGTGCTCCCCCGCGTCCGTATCCGATGGCGTCGCCGCCGTTGCCGCCGATGTTTTCATGTCCGCCGTCCGCAAGGCCGCAGTCCCCGCCGTCACCGCCCATTCCGCCGCGGGCTATATTCCCATCAAACGTACAGCCCACGATGACGGGATTGCTCTGCTGGACAGCACAGATGGCACCGCCATAGCCGTTGCCCTGGCCATTACCGCCGTGACCGCCCGGCTGAGCGTCGCCTTTGTCGTTATAGGGAGGATCGGTGAATGGCCATCCGTCGGCGCCGTCGCCACCCTGGGCGCCCGTGACGGTACAATTGTTGAATACGCAGTTCTCAATCGTTGGCGAGCTGCCGTCTTCGCACAGGATCGCGCCGCCGTAACCGTTGCCGGAGGAAGGTTCACCCGATCCATTGCTTGTCACGGGGAGGTCCTGGTAGTTCGGCGGAATCGCAGGCGGCCACATATAACCCGGCAGCGCACCGTTCATGCCCCTTGCACCGTAAACATAGCCATTCTCGATTGTCAGACCGTATAGTTTGGCACTATTATCTTCACCGCTATGGAAATGGAATGCGCGTTTCAAGCTGTTCCGCGTACCCTGACAGTCGATAATCGTCGCGGCAATCGTCGTCGGATCGTCCGGGTCCGTGGACATAATCGTGATATTTCTGCCATTGAAATCAATACCCCCCGGGTCGGTGATATAGTGCATTCCGGGAGCGATAACGACATTGTCGCCGGGGCTGGACACCTCGACGGCCTCTTCTATGGTTCCGTAAACCTCTGGAACCAGCAGATTTCTCGATATATTCAGCTCGAATTCGACTGTAATCGTTCGGTTGCTGTCCAGGTACACACTGTTGTACTGCTTCTGCCAGGCGGGCACGTCGTTGGTCTCGTACCACCTGCGCACCCGGTAACCGGCCTGGGGCTGGGCGATAAGCTTGACCACTGTGTTGATCGGGAACATATAGCTCTCGGAGATCGGGTCATAGATGCCGCTGGACTGTTCAAACGATACCGTCCCGAACTCCCCACCGAGAATATTGATCCACAGGCTATAGACATCCGCCTTCTTGGAATAGTGGTAACCCATGTCAACGACACTGTCGGGATCTTCGCCCACGCCGTCGGTCCTGGTCGTGAACTTGCCGACCAGCCCGAAGTCCTTTGCCAGGCCGGAACCGGCATCGACACTGTTGCTGTCAACCAACTGCCCAGCCGCGATCTGGCTCAGGTAGTAACCGCCAATGAAATTCGGATCGTCGATAATGTTATTTGTCTCGGAAGCCCACAGTGTATTGGGGTCCCAGCCCTGCAGCGTTGACCCTTCTTCGACATAGATCGGAATGCCAAGTGCCCTGGATTCCGGCATCCCGGCGAACACGAAGAAGATATAACGGCCAAGCCTATTACTGTTCCTGCTTCCATGGATCAGGCCAGTTAGGCTTGAGTCCAGAAACGCGCCGTTGACCCCGGAGCCTTCGAATTCAAAGAAAGTTTCGGGTTGGCCGGAGCCGTTTGAATAGCCCGCCCGCGCGGAATACCCACCGAATCCGTTAATTCCAAGACTGGCATCGCCGGTCTCCCAGTTGATCGTACTATAGTTGAACTCCATATCGATATCGCCCGGATTGCGGTCGCTGCGGTCAACGATGATCAACTGGAAACTGTTGAGCTTGTCGGCGTGTGAGGCAAAGTACCCTACATCGACCCAGTTGACACCAAAGGCCGCACGACCATCGATCAGTCCGGTACCGTAGGTTACTAAGGACGAACCCGCTCCCAGTGTATCGACATCGGCAAAGAACGGGGCAATAACGGATGTGCCGATATTCTGGATCAGGGCTGACGGCGTATACTCCGACATCGGAGAGTCAAATGTGACGTTGCCGTTGTTGTTGACGAACAACTGGTTGTACATACGACCGTAGAAATTGACATCGAAACCGATATCGACCTGCGGTGTCGAGCCGTCATCATTAGCCGCCAGGGAATAGGCATCGAAACCGGAACGAATCGCCGTAAGTTCTGTCGTATCAGTTTCATCGAGGGATTCTGTCAGACTCTGAATATTACTGTAGGAAATCTCCATCGCCGAGGGGAATGGTGAATTCGTCCCGCCGCCGGTGACGGCAATCTGTGAGCCGTTCACGCCTGCATTGTTCCGAATAATGCTGTTATGGACCACGGAGCTGTTTCCGTAGCCGCAGTAGATACCGCCGCCATAACCGTCAAAACTTGTGACGACGTTGTCGGCAATAGTGCAGTTGGCGATCTCCGGCGTAACGTACCAGTTAGCCGCGACACCGCCACCAGCCATGAATGCTTCATTGTCGGTGATAAGGCAATTATCGAGGACAGGGATGGCCTCCAGTGGACTGATTGATTCAGTATGCCCCATAAGATAGACACCGCCGCCGGTACCGGAAGCAAGGTTTTCCCGGACAACACAGTCCTGGACGAGGAACTGGCTGGTCGCGCCGTATATGCCGCCGCCGAGTCCGTACATGGATGCGGTCTCTGCGAAGCCGGGGGCTTCGGGATCTTCGGGGGCATTGGGGTCTTCAGGAACGATGATGATGTCAAGGGCCTCGGCACTGTTGCCCTGGATCAGTGATCGCGTTATTTGAGTATTGAAGCTGTCGATGAGGTAGATGCCTCCGCCGATACAGGCCTGGTTGTCAATAACATTGCTGTCGGCCACATCCAGTTGAGAATCAGTCCAGTACATACCGCCGCCCACAGCCGCGTAGTTCTGGGCGATGTGGCATGCGTCGAAATGCGCATAGGGGTTAAAGTCCAATCCCTGAATGCAGACACCGCCGCCGTAGCCGATGTACTGATCGGGCCTGTAGTAATCGAATCCAATCCCCGAGTTCGATGCCCACGTCGCCGCGGCGTATTCATAGTTGTCCAGGGCCTGGTTATCCCGGATATTGCAGTTTACAAAGATTGCGTTTGCATCCTCAGCGACATAGACCCCGGCACCATAGCTGGGAATCTGGTAGTTATCGTGAGGCGGCATCCAGGTAACGAACTGTCCTTCGCCGCCGCGCCCCGAGACACTTCCGCGCGTTATGTTGCCGCTGATCTGGCAGTCGATGAACGTCGCCTTTGTCTGCGGCCGGAAGTCGTAATAGTCCGGGTCGTAATAGTCCGGGTTGTAATAGTAAGGGGAGTACTTGGCGCCGAATCCCCAGCCGCCTATATAGATGCCGCCGCCACAGGCGGTGTAGTGACTCGAATCCCCTGCGTCGTAGGCCCAGACGTCGCCTATATCGTAGTAGTAGCTGCGGTCTTCGGCTATGTCGGTAAGCCCGCCCCAGCCCGGACGGAAATGCTTAACACCGGTTGCGTTACCACCGCTGGCGCCGAGATTTCCGACAGCTTCGTTGTCTGCTATTGTACAGCCGACAAAGGTCGGCCTGGTTCCCGCACTGATATAGACGCCTCCGCCCATGACCCTGCCAGGTACGCCCCCATCACCTGCTCGCACGCCATCTGCCGCGTCTCCGCCGTTACCGCCGCTGCCCGCTATCGAGGTACATCCCGTGATTGTACAGTTCTGTATCAGCGGACTGCCCGTGCTGTAATTGTAATAATACCCGTTGTATAACGAATAGCCCCCCTCGTAATAGTAACCGTAGTTGTAGGGCGATCCGATATACAGGCCCGCCCCGCCTACGGAACCGCCATTGCCGCCCCGGCCTCCATTCACGTCATCGTCGTCGCCGTCATTACCGTGTGCCCCATGGTATCCCCTCAGCCAACAATCGCGGATAACGCAGTTTGCAATAATGTGGTCACCATCCACTATCAGACCGCCGCCGAAGAAGTCGGAGCCGCTTGATCCGTGGTCCCCGGAGTTGGGCCCCGATATTATTCGTCTGCCTTCAGTGAACGAGCCTGTTATCGTTATGCCGTTTAGTACACACGAGCCGGTGCCCGTGCCGGCGACGTAGATGCCTGAATGCGATACGCGGGAGAAATCGAAGATGGTGTTGGCGACGTAGTCCGGGTCATTCGGAAACGCGCTGGTCAGGGTAATGTTTTTGCCGACAATGTCCAGACCGATGCCGGTGTAAACGCCGTTGTGCAGTACTATTGTATCGCCGTCCCTGGCATCGTTGATGGCATTCTGTATCTGCAGGAAGGTATAGTTTCCGGGGACGTTCAGCGTCCTGATGTACGATTCCTCGAATTCGAGGGTGACAATGGTATCGCCTCTGACGAAGAGCAAATTGAAGACCGAGAAGGTATCATCGTCATCGGTACCTGTCCATGACAGAACTCGGTAACCCTGGTCCGGCACGGCGGTGAAGCTCATCTGCCCACCCGGTGTAACATAGACCACGACGGGTATGGCGGGGTAAACTTCGCCGTACTCGAAGCTGTAGCCGGCTGTCGAACTATAGTAATCGTACGACATGGAGCCGTTGCCCACGACGTTCATGGCAACCTTATAGACCATGGGCGGCCCCTCAAATATCGGGTAGTGGTATCCTACATCGACATTTCGGATATCGTAGTTACCCATGATGCTTGTGGTTATATCAACTTCCAGGCCGTAGTATTCCTGGAGATCGCCGAGGATATCTTCGTTTTCGCCGGCGTCAATGCACGGACTGTCGATTCTTTGGCCCCCCTCGATCTGGCTGAGATAAAATGTCCCCAGACTGCCGGTGACAAAGAGAGGATAAGTATCGAAGTTTCCGTCACCCCCGTCACCGTCCTCGATGCACGAATACGTCGCCTCGCAGTCCTCCAGATCGTCGTAGTTGCCCCAGATGATACAATGGTCAATTTCGGGGTCGTTTTCGTCTTCGCCGTTGGCCCTGATACCACCCTGGGGGGCCCCGTAAAGGTATATGTCGTCGTCTATCTCGGGGTCATACGTCCCGTAGTTGCCCACGATGGTGCAGAGACGGATTATCGCCGGTGAGTCCTTCAGATAGATGGCACCGCCGTAGTACGAGGCATTGTTGTATGTTATGAGGCAGTTGATGATAACCGGCGCCGACAGTTCCCGGCAGTAGATTCCGCCGCCGTGCTGTGGCATGGCACCGACGCCGGAGTTGTTATAGCGGATGTCACAACCGAGCAGTAACGGTGTGGCTGCGTCAATGAAGATACCGCCGCCAGGCCCTATGCTGGAGCAGGATGTGATTTGGCAGTTGACCAGCTTAGCCGTAAAGCTGTGTGCACCCTCTGGATCGGCCCCTGGATCGGCCCCTGGATCGGCATCTGCCGGTGCGTTTGGATCCTCCTCCACAAATGGATTGTCATCGGCAACTGCCGGACCGTCGAAGTACACACCGCCGCCGCCATCGGACGAACTACAGTTGCTGATGACACAGTCTTCAACGGTCGGGGCTGAAGTGCCTGCGAAATAGAGCCCACCACCCATGTCGGAAAAACCGTTACGGATGGTAAATCCGCGAACGACTGCCTCGCTTTGTTCGCCGGTATGGAAGATGAAGCCGCGACCCTGCTGCCAACAGTTAATGATACAGTTCTCAGGACCGTTGAGACTACGCACAACAATGGGGGCACCGTACAGGTTAAGGTCATAGTTGCCAGTTCCGGTAAAGGTACCATCGGCAACAACGACCTCGGTAATCACTGTGTTGTTCGGATCGACGATGTTAATTAGGCCTATGGCTTCGTCGATCGCCTCCTGTATCTTCGGCGAACTAAAAAGCGTATCCCCATTCAGATCGATCACATAGGCCATGCCGTCTGCCAGTTGCAGCCCTCCACTGTCGATTTGGCGAAACTCGGCGATGACCCTGACATCGTCATTCTGGATTGTCACAGAGTTATTGGGGTTATCGGATGAATCGTCATCGGTCTGATACCATACGACCAGTTCGTACCCAGCCTCCGGTGTCGCGTTTAGCTCTATCAGGTCGTTCTCGTAAACAACCACGTTGTCCGCCATGAACGGGTCGTCGGTCCGGGCGATGATCTCCCCATCGAGCCTTGCGATGACCTCGCCGTGCTCAAAACCGTCGGGCGAATAGGCTACCAGGTGGAGCCATCGCGGCGCAGCCGGTTCGAACTGAACGGTCACAGTTTTGCTGTAATCCAGCGTCACCGGCACAGAAAACGCCGTGTTAAAAATCGTCCAACCAAACGGATCAAACACGGTATCCTCGTCCGAGCCGTTCCATTGATATACTTTCCAGCCCCTGTCGGGCGTGGCGGTCAGATTCACGACAGGATAGATTGGGTTGTCAAAGGGATCAAAATCGATAGTTTCCAGCACCCTTCGAGGCTCGACATAACCATGCCCGCCTATGACCATGGCATCGAGACGAACATTCGTGCTGGAGATGAACTCTACGGTGACGGTTTTGTCGGAGTCCATTGTCACAATGGCGTATTCCTGGCCGAAAAAGGCATCGTCATTGACTGTGCCCGTCCATGCCCCGACCCTGTAGTCATCATTCGCCGGCGTCGCAGTCACCAATACGTCATCACCGAGATACTGAAGTCCCGTAAGCGGCATGATAGTGCCTTCGCCACCCACCACAGACGTAGTCAGTGTGACCATTGGATGTTCCCTGAACTCAACGGTAACGGCCTTATTGCCGGTCATCGTGACCATATTCATAGTACTTGTTGTGCTGTCGTCGTCGGTACCGTTCCAGCTTTTGACCTTGTAGCCCAAATTCGGATCGGCCAACAAGGATACCTCTGCAAACTGAACATAACTGCCAGAGTCCGGCGTAATCGTACCGTTGTCCATGCCATTGGCGCCCGGCACGACCGCCGTGGTAAGGTCGAACATCACCGCTGCCGCGCCGCCGGGATAATGATAGCCAATATCAACCCGGCCCTCGTCGAATTCATTGTCGGTCCGTGTACTGAATGTATCCAGACCCAGGCCAACCCGCACCGCATTTGGGTCGCCTGCGCCGGGGTCGCCTGCGTCGATACACGGGCTGTCGGTGGACTGCCCAGCCTTTTCATTACTCAGGTAATAATGGCCGTAATAATCGCCGTAATAATCGCTCAACGGCCCCTCCCTGAACCGGGGATCGACACTGATATTGTTACCTTCGCCCACACTGCCGTCCTGGACACAGCAGAACCTGCTGGTTGCCCCGGTTATATCCTCACCGCCATTGTTCCACAGGATCGAGCTGACGACCGCTGTAAGCGAGGAAGTGGCATCGGCGCAGATACCGCCGTACCGCGGTGCGACGTTATCCACTATCGTACAGTTGGTAATGATCGCCTGACTACCCAAACAGTCCACCCCACCCCCCCAGTGGCCCGCATTGTTGCCCCTGATCAGGCAGTTGGTGATAATGGCGCTGGAAGATTCACATTCGATACCGCCGCCGTCGCCGTCGCCCTCAAAGGCACCGTCAGCGACATTGTCGGAGATCACGCAGTTGAAGATAGTCGGCGAGCCCATGAAGCAGTCGATACCCCCGCCGATCGTCGCGGTATTGCCCACGATCACACAATTGCGGATTGTCGGTGAGGAAGCCTCGCATTCGATGCCCCCGCCGTAATACTCCAGCCCGTTAGTAATCGTAACGCCCTGCAGCACCGAATCGGCCCCTTCGCCGCTTTCGAACACAAAGCCCCTGCCTTGCTGCTGACAGTCGATGATACACTGACTCGGATCGCCGCTCTCGCTTCGAACAGTGATCGCCTTACCCCCGAAATTGATGTCGTAGTTGCCCAGCCCGCTATACGTACCGTCAAGAATAACCACGGTATCCGTCGGCCCAGCCGCGTTGATAGCCGCTTGAATGGTAGGATACGAACCAGGGACCCACAGATCCGCCGCGAAAACCGGAACTGACAACAACGCCACTATCAACAGACCGGATATGCACTTACTTCGCATCACATCACCCTCACAATAGGATATAAGTTGAATTTTTGCAAAACTACCGCTTCCAGACGAACACAGCGCAACAAACTATTGTTCTGTTACTTATAGTTCAATGAATTGTCATTTCGCACTTGTTGCGGAATCCATTCTTGAGAACATGGATTCCTGCCTTGGCAGGAATGACAAATTATCAATCGAGCCGTAACGGAACACCAGCGCAACGAAAAAGGCAGGGATATGACGCACTCCATGCCCCGCAATACAGAAAACTCCGCTGTGTTATCGGAGAATAATCGGGAACAAGTTTAAACCCATAGCTTATTATAATCACCCCTGCAATGTCAAGCATAAAAGGCCTATGTGCAATCTTATGGGACCTGTAGGCATTTTATCGGACCCACTTCAGCCGCCAATCCAACACAACCCTTCAGGTCCGATATGATCAATATCGCCAGCACTACTAATACCAGACACCGCAACTGGGGGCGGTGTTACAATTTTTCGCCGGATTTTTCGTTTTTTTTACAATTTTAACGATTATCCCCAGGGATTACGGGCAAAAATCACCGGCGATGGGAGGGCGCGACGGGGGGGGACGGGGGGGCGGTGATTTATTTAGACAATTCCAGGCCCGTTTGTGTGATTATCGTGACATGACCGCCGATTCGGCTCCGCACTCGCGGGCTGGACAATGGACGACGCAGCCGGTGGAAACCAGAGGGTTTTCAGGGGTCTCAAGTGAGACCTCCGAATAACCCGCTTTATTACAAAACCATGAGCATTTATAGCATCATAAACGGCGTTTATGACACCATAAAGCATGATGGCCCTGTAAAAAACCGAGTTTTTCAGAAGCCCCAAGTATCAGTCGCGGGACAATTCGATATGTTTTGCAAAATTTTCATCGTCCGTCTCGGGAAAATCGCTACGGTAATGAACGCCCCGGCTTTCCTGTCGCATCCGAGCCGAGCGGATCATCAGGTCCGCCACCGTCAACATATTCTGGCATTCCCAGCCGTAGGGCGTGTCGAATATCTTGTCCATGACGTATCGCTGCCAGAACTGGATTATCTCGTGTGCTTCGACAAGTCGCGGTTCTTTACGGGTAATGCCGACATTTCGCCACATCAGGGCCAGCAGCGAATTTCGTACATCGTCGGCATCGAGTCGGCTGCGGTCCGATCTGGCGATTTCGTAGCTCATTTTGTGATATGCAAGACCGTTTGCACCGCCGCGTTTTCGTTCCGCGACGCATCTGCCGGCGACCTGTCCGAAGACCAGCCCTTCCAGGAGCGAGTTACTGCCCAGCCGATTAGCGCCGTGCAGACCCGTCGATGCCACTTCGCCGCACGCGTAGAGATTCTCGACGTTGGTCTTTGTGTCCGCATCTACTTTGACACCGCCGATCATGTAGTGGGCACTGGGCCTGACCGGTATCAATTCGCTGCTTACGTCTATGTCGAAGCTGTTGCACAGCTCACTGATCAGCGGAAATCGTTTTGAGAAGTGTTCTTTGTCGAAGTGCCTGATGTCCAGGTAAACGTGTGTCGAGTTTGTTTTCAGCATCCTGTCGAGTATGGCTCGGCTGACGATGTCGCGCGGCGCCAATTCGCCTGCTGAGTCGTATTCGGGCATGAAACGCACACCATCGCGGTCCAGCAGGACCGCACCCTCGCCGCGAAGTGTCTCGGTTATCAATGCCCGGGAGGCCCCTGCGATATACAGTGTCGTGGGGTGAAACTGCATCATTTCCATGTCCCGAATCGTCGCCCCAGCCCTGTATGCCATCGCAATACCGTCAGCCGTGGCGATATCGGGGTTTGTTGTTTCGCGGTAGAGCCTGCCCGCCCCCCCGGTGGCCAGGATGGTATTGGTCGCCCAGATAATCTGGAACCCCACAGTCGTGCTGAACCCTATTACGCCGAGGCACTGATTATCTTCGTTGGTCAGCAGATCGACGGCGAAGAAGTTTTCTATGACGTTTATATTGGGGTTTTGTCTAACTTTGCAAATCAGGGCCTCGGCGATACCCCGCCCTGTCGAATCACCGTGTGCATGTGCGATCCGCGCACATCTGTGCCCTCCTTCCCGCGTGATGTCGATCTGTCCGTTGACCATATCGAACTGTGTGCCCCACTCGGCGAGTTGGCGGACGAGTTCGGGGCCACGGCCCACAACCAGGCGGACCACTTCTTCGTCGCAGATACCGCAGCCGGTGCCGAGCGTGTCGGCCACATGCCCTTCGATACTGTCGTCAACTGCCAGGACCGAGGCGATACCCCCCTGGGCGTTCCATGTATTACTATCCGGCAGTTCACCTTTGCACACGAGCGTCACCGCACAGTCCCCAGCCGCTTCAATCGCCCCGCGCAGCCCCGCGATACCCGAACCGACAATCAGACAGTCGCAAAACAACTGCCGCGTCGGGCCGGTGTCAATAGGCACCAGATAACGTCTGTTTTCCACATATTTTGTTGTCATAGTCGTCCAAAACCCATTCAAAATACACCGCCAGGCGATACGCCCCCATAATCCGCGGTTTCTTTTTGTTCTTTTTTCGCAATAATTTAGCCGTGTGAAGCAATGCTGATAACCTTTTCCTGTACTCTGCGTTCTTTGCGTCTTTGTGGTAAATAGTTTTTTACGCCTGATTGCCTGCCGCCGTACGCCAGCGACCAAAGATACTACCATTTTCAGCATACTTTTGCAACACAGCCAGGCCGCAGACGGACACAAATGATGTTTTTTGCCGATTTGCTCTGAAATACTGCCGAATTTACGAAAATTGCCCATTTTTTTGTAAATATTCTGTCGATATCTGTCTTAAGTGATGGACGGACAGATTCAGGAGCCTTGCTTGGACAGCCATCTGATTGAAAAACTGGTTATCGCCTCCCGGGATGTGGCAGATAAGCTCGATATATCGCCGTCCAGCGTATATTTGAAGCTCCGGACCGCCACAAAAATGCTGCACGCAATCTTAATCGGGCAGGGAGAGACAAAATGAGCAGTCCTTGTGAAAAGATGCAGGACAGGATCGTCGATATGCTGCTCGGCCTGCTCGGCCAGACCGAATCGCAGGCCCTCCAGGACCATATAGACGGCTGCGACCGATGCCGGCAGTATTATTATTCCATGCAGGACCAGCAGGACAGGCTCGCATCGCTGGGCGAGAGTCTGGACAAACACATCAACGCCCAGCAGGAAAACGTCGTCAGTGCGCTTCACCGATTGGCCGACCCGAAAATCGTCGGCAGGCAGTCGGCCTGGAAAAGACTGTATTACAGTCAACCCGCCCGGCTGGCCGCCGCAGTCCTGATCGCAGCGACTATCGTCATCATCGCCATGACAATCGCACCAAAGCCGTCGGCCAAGCCCGTCGCCCACGAACAGCCCACCCCCACGATTCACAGGCAGGACACCCCGCCGGAAGTAACAAGGAATGATTCGCAACAGGACGACTTGCCGGCACTTCTTGACAGGGCCAGGCGGATGTACAGAGTCGGCGACGTGGCAGGGCTGATAGGCCTGTTGTCGTCGGAGACATCCGAAGTCAGTATCGCCGCAGCCGATTATCTTGCACAAATCGGTGATGCCACGGCGATTACGCCACTACTCCATGCGACACAACAATGGCAGGATGACGACGGGGAAAACCCCTATATCACCGCAATCAAGTCGATCTTCGACAAAATCCGTCCCCAACAGGAACAACAAAACCAGGAAGATAGCCAGATTACAGACCTGACCGACACATCAGCCATTGATCCGAATACCGCCACAGCCGACACAAAGCCGGAGCCCGAACCGGAACTAAAACCAGAACTAAAACTGGAACCGGAACTAAAACCGGTTACGAATGTTCACATCACCTTCAGCGGCATGGTTCTTGACAAAGACGGTAATCCCACAGCTGGCGCAGAGGTAAAGGTCAGGGACGGGGCCAACGCCGCGTGGACCCGAAAATTAAAGACTGTAACCGATGAAGACGGATATTTCGTCCTGAAGACCCCGCCGGGCCAGAATTATACAGGTGCGGCTTTGCTCTGGGCAACAATCCCGGACGAATCGGATTTCGTCGCCTGGACGATAATCGCCTCGGAACCGCAAGACGTCCGGCAAAAGCACGCCAGCCCAATCCCCGGCTACCCCGGCAGAGAAATCGATACCGGCTCGGAAGCCAGGCTGATTGAGGAAATCGTGCTGATGATGGAGCCAGCAGGCAGGATTACAGGCTATGTAACCGACGACAACGGCAATCCCATCCCCACCGCCCAGATCGAGGCACGATTTATCTTCACCGACGACGCGGGGAACTCGATACATCGCTATAGCAACCTTCCATGGCTATCAACGGCAATGACCGACGAGACCGGATTCTATATCGTCGGACAGTTACCGCGATTCTGGAAGGACAGACGCTACGAAATCAACAGGGTTACCGCCCCCGGATACTCTCAATCCTCCGCAGGCTTCACCACCATCGGCCCACTGGACACAAAGAAGCTGGACTTCGTATTGCTCCCGACCGGCGTCACTGTGACGGGAACCCTGACAGACAACTACGGGCTCCCTCTGCCGTACAGGTATATCGTGGCCCAGGTTGACGGCTACGCTGTGCGCAACTGCCGGACGACGACCGATATGGCAGGCCGATTTCGCATTGAAGACTGCCCCATCGGCTACGACGTGACAATCGTTGCAGACCTCGGGCAGACCAGCGTACATGCCGACGGACAGAGCAGGGAGGTGGACTTCTATCCCACAGCCCAGACACAGATTGAATTTATCGAGGGCCTGGACGAATACGATGTCCAGATCGTTGCAGAAAAGCCTGAATTTGTTATCGAAATCGAAACGGTTGACAGCACAGGCAGGGCGTTGCCGTTTTTCCCCGTCGATGTCCGGGCAGCCCGCGGGCACTCGGCCTATCCGCCCGGCAGACCTCTCAGCAGCAGAACCGATGAGAATGGATACTGTATCATCACAAACGTGCCAAACGTACCGGGCTTGAAGCTGGTCTTTAACACATTGGCAGGTGTTCCGAACGACTTCCTCAGCAGCGAGCAGGCCGACCAGATACGGCAGAAGTACAAGAATTACGAGCCGAGAGAGGTGCCGGTCGAAGTGCTTCCGGGACAAAAAGAATACTTCATCCGCGCAATAATCAATAATCAATAACCAATAATGGTAACCGTTCACGGATTTTTTTGACAGGATAACAGGACAAAAAACAGATGATAAAAAATCATGGCGCATTTTAGCCAATTGAAGCTGTTTTAAGCATTTTTCAGAAAGCATTTTTGCGATTGTCCGCATCTGAGCCGCCTCCGACGAGCTCGGTCGCGGCCCATTCTCGTCGGCTCAGATACTCAGTTACTATTATTGTAACATTTTAG